>Ga0209013_10000425_pt1 | contig 37437 bp, 36 predicted proteins | sample Cruoilmetagenom2_FD_187291 | JGI IMG/M metagenome (GOLD analysis project Ga0209013, IMG submission 187291) | Oil polluted marine microbial communities from Coal Oil Point, Santa Barbara, California, USA - Sample 2 (SPAdes) (version 2) | ecosystem: Environmental > Aquatic > Marine > Oil seeps ...
GTAATTAAAACTTCAGATTTAATTGCTAATAAATATGTGTTATTACAACGAGGTAAAAAAAGCTATTTTTTATTAAAAGTTATTTAATAAAATTAAAATCTATGCTAAACACAACTACTTTTGAGCTTAATACCTCAAAAGTAGTTTTCCTTAAAATTATTATTCAACCACTTTTTTAACTCTTTTTACAGTATCTAATTTTGAAAGTGTTAAACGTACAACACTGTCTTTTTTAGCAACTAAATCGTGCTCGGTATTTGCTTCTAACCAAATTAAATCGCCTTTAATAAGTTTTTGAGTTTTACCTTCTACCCCAAAATCAATAGCGCCTTCAAAAATTTCCACGGTAATAGGAAAAGAAGTTTTATGAGCTTTCATAAATTGCTCTTTTTTAAAAACAATTCTAATTTCTTTAGTGGTTTCTGTTTCAAATAAAACAGAAATAGCAGGTTTATCCGTTTTATATATTAGGTTATCTGTTAATGATGAATTTAGCATAAAAAATTAGTTAATATTAATATAAATAAACTATAAATATACTCAATACTTTTTTATATTTTAGCATCAAACATTTTAAAAAAGATTATGGCAGACGATAAAGAAAAAGCAGCAAAATTAAAAGCATTACAACTTACTTTAGATAAGTTAGACAAATCTTATGGCAAAGGTACCGTTATGAAAATGGGAGATGTAGCCATTGAAGATATAGATGCAATTTCAACTGGCTCATTAGGGTTAGATTTAGCATTAGGCGTTGGTGGTTATCCACGTGGTAGAGTAATTGAAATTTACGGACCAGAATCTTCTGGTAAAACCACATTAACTTTACATGCAATTGCCGAAGCTCAAAAAGCAGGTGGTATTGCTGCATTTATTGATGCAGAACACGCATTTGATCGTTTTTATGCTGCTAATTTAGGTATTGATATTGATAATTTAATTATTTCTCAGCCTGATTATGGGGAACAAGCGTTAGAAATTGCAGATAATTTAATTAGCTCAGGCGCTATTGATATTGTAGTAATAGATTCTGTTGCAGCACTAACACCCAAAAGTGAAATTGAAGGCGAAATGGGAGATTCTAAAATGGGATTACATGCTCGTTTAATGTCACAAGCTTTAAGAAAATTAACCGGAACCATTCATAAAACAAAATGTACCGTAATATTTATAAATCAATTACGTGAAAAAATTGGCGTTATGTTTGGCAACCCTGAAACTACAACTGGTGGTAATGCGCTTAAATTTTACGCATCGGTTCGTTTAGATATTCGTAGAAGAACTCAAATAAAAGATGGCGATAAAGTTATTGGTAATAGCACCAAAGTAAAAGTGGTAAAAAATAAAGTAGCGCCTCCTTTTAAAATTGCTGAATTTGATATTATGTATGGAAAAGGAATTTCTAAAACTGGTGAAATACTAGATTTAGGTGTTGAGTTTGGCATTGTTAAAAAAAGTGGCTCATGGTTTAGCTATGGCGATACTAAATTAGGCCAAGGTCGTGATGCGGTTAAAGGTTTAATTAAAGATAATCCAGAATTAGCAGAAGAATTAGAAGCTAAAATTAAAGAAGCTATAAATAGTAAAGAATAAGTAATACTTAATATATTATTTTTAAAAACCTACTTCAATTTAAAGTAGGTTTTTATTTTTTAGAAGCTATTTCCCGCTATCCGTTATAGTTTTTTGGATAAATTCCAAAAAAGCTGCCACTGCTATCGGGGCTAAAAACAAGTTTCGTAATTAAATTATATTTTTTACACTCCGGTAGAGCCAAATCCACCAGCGCCTCGCTTAGTTTCACTTAAAATTTCAACTTCTTCCCAATCAGCTCGTTCATGCTTAGCAATTACTAATTGTGCAATTCGTTCCCCGTCATTTATTACAAAATCATTATTAGATAAATTGACTAATATAACGCCAATTTCACCCCTGTAATCAGCATCTACAGTGCCAGGAGAATTTAATACGGTAATACCTTTTTTAGCTGCAAGTCCACTTCTTGGGCGAACTTGAGCTTCTGTTCCCACGGGCAAGGCAATAAACAAACCAGTTTTTATAATGGCACGTTCTAACGGTTTTAAAGTTATAGGCTCCAAAATATTTGCGCGTAAATCCATCCCTGCAGAAGACAATGTTTCGTAGTTTGGTAAATCGTGTTTTGATTTATTTATGATTTGTACTTTCATTAATGCTTTGTTTAGTTTTAAAATAATTTATTTAATATTATATAACCAAGTTACAACTTTTAAAAATTCATTTTTCCAAGCAGTTTCGTTGTGTTTTCCTTGTGAATTGACACTTGTTTTTATGTTTTTTGAGGCAAATCCGGTTGCCTCTAATAAATTCTTCATATTTCTGGTATCCGATTCCTGTGAATCTCCTTCTTTTCCTCCAACATATAAATATAATTTTACTTTAGAAGTATTGCCATGCTTTTTGGTAAAATCAATCACCTTATTTGAAAACCAAAAGGAAGTAGAAAATGCACCAATTTTACCGAAAACTTTAGGATATTTAAGTCCGACATAATAAGAAATTAATCCGCCTAATGAACTTCCTATTATAGCGGTATGTTTAGCTTGTTTTTTAGTTCGGTAATTTGCATCTATATAAGGTTTTAAAGTATGCACTAAAAAATTGGCATATATTGCTCCTTTTCCACCACCATATTTGCTATTTTTCCAAGGCGTATATTCATTAATCCGTTCTATTCCAGCATTTTCAACACCAACAACTATAAAATCTTTTCCAGTTTTTTTAAACAGTTTATTTAAAATTTCATCTACTTGCCACTCTCCAATATAAGAAGTTTTATTATCAAATAAATTTTGACCATCGTGCATATAAATTACCGGAAACTTTTTAGAAGTTTCGGCATAATTTGGAGGTAAATACACCCAAATTTTATGAGAAATATTATTTAATTTTGGAATTACAAACTCCTTTTTAATAATAGAAACATTATTGCTTTTTGTCGATTTAACTTTTACGTTATTCTGAGATAATATAATGGTAAAATGGAATAGTAAAACGTAAACAAAAAGTAAAATTTTCTTCATATTAATTTCGTTTAATAATTGCAACTATTTCCTTTTTTTCGTTCCAAAAAATTAAAGCTCCAAATGCAAAAACTAATCCAATTGAAATTAAATAATTTTCTCTAAAATATTCAAACGAAACAAATGAAATAATAATGGAAGCTACCAAATAACTTCCTGACTTTTTTAAATTATAGGGTACTTTGTAATGTTTTTTTCCAATGAAATACGATAAAAGCATCATAGCACCGTAAGCAAATAACGTTGCCCAAGCAGAAGCCATAAACCCAATAACCGGAATTAAAGTGATGTTTGCTACAATGGTAATTATTGCTCCAATTATAGAAAATAACATGGCATATCGTGTTTTATCGGTTAATTTATACCAAATAGAAAGGTTATGATAAACACCTAATAATAAGTTAGCTAACAGCACAATTGGGACTATACCTATTGCTTCCCAATAAGCTTGATTAATAAATAATTGTTTTAAAATATCTATAAAAACCACAATGCTAACAAATACTAATGCGCCAATTATTATAAAGTAATTTAAAATTTTAGCATACGTTTCTTTAGCGTCTTTTTGGTCAGAGTGATTAAAAAAGAAAGGTTCTGCACCTAAACGGAACGCCATAATGTATAAATTCATAAATATGGCAAGTTTATAGCAAGCAGCATAAATTCCCATAGCATTTTTATCCATTAATTTTCCTATTAAAATTTTATCCAAATTTTCATTAATTACATACGCAATTCCTGCTACCGCAATCGGCCATGAATAGGAAATCATCTTTTTAAATAAAACCGTGTTAAAAGTCCATTTAAATTTTAATAAATATGGAAGCAATAATAGTAACGAAACAGCGCTTCCTATTAAATTAGCAATAAAAATAAAATTTACAATTTTTGTACTATTAAAAGCGGTAATTAAAAGGGTTGGTAGTTGCTTTCCTTCTTTAGTATATTCTGGAATAAATTTTAAGAAAATTAAATTTATTACCACAATTACAAAAACATTTAAAAGTTTAATAGTAGCATATCTAATAGGTCGGTTTGTTGCTCGCAAATACGCAAATGGAATAACGGCTAGTGTATCTAAAGTTAAAATTCCTATTAATAATTTAAACTGAATTGGATTGTGTCCAAAATCAAAAATAGAAGTAAAAAAGTTAGAAAATAATGTTGCTATTATTATAAAAACAAAAGCGGAAAATGCTACACTTAAAAAAGCAGTAGAAAGTAAAGAATCTTTATTTTTCTCGGATTTATAAAATCTAAAAAAAGCGGTTTCAAACCCAAAAGTTAACAAAATTGCAAATAACGCTGCCCAAATATAAAAATTAGTATTTTCAGCATAATTAGTAGTTGGTAACGCATCCGTTTGTACTTTTACTAATAAAAAATTGATTACACGTGGCAATACCGCTGCAATTCCGTAAATAAGGGTGTCTTTAAAAAATCGTTTAAGTGCGCTCAATGAGAAATGTATATTAGTAAAATAAAGGTATAAATGTACAAAAGTAATCTTTCAATAACACATTAAAAATTTAGTAGAACTAAAATCGATTTAATTTAGATTTTATACTTTTGGCTTTAAAATTATAAGTAATGAACAAATTACCTAAAGTTGCTGTTTTTGGAGGCGGAAGTTGGGCTACTGCAATTGTTAAAATGTTGTGTGAAAACTTAGACCAAGTTGGCTGGTACATGCGTAATAAAAATGCAATTAGTTATATAAAAAAAGAACATCATAATCCTAATTATCTTAGTTCTGCTGAATTTCATCCTTCAAAATTAAAACTTTCTGGTGATATTAACGAAATGGTTAACTATGCCGATGTTTTAATTTTTGTAATTCCATCTGCTTTTTTAAAAACAGAATTAAATAAAATTACAGAAAACTTTTCTGATAAAATTATATTCTCAGCAATTAAAGGAATTGTACCTGAATCAGGATTAATAGTTGGGGAACATTTTAATCAAATACTTCATATTCCTATTGAAAATATTGGGGTAATATCTGGTCCTTGTCATGCCGAAGAAGTTGCTATGGAACGGTTATCGTACTTAACAATTTCATGTAGAGATCAAGCAAAAGCAAAAATGTTAAGCGACTGTATATCTAGTAATTATATTAAAACAAAACTATCGGATGATATAATTGGAACGGAATATGCAGCTATGTTAAAAAATATTTATGCAATAGCTGCTGGCATTGCACATGGTTTAGGTTATGGAGATAATTTTCAGTCCGTTTTAATGTCTAATTCTATTAGAGAAATGAAACGATTTATAAAAAAAGTGCATAAAATGAAACGAAATATTAATAACTCAGCTTATTTAGGCGATTTATTAGTAACAGGATATTCCATTTTTAGTAGAAACCGTATGTTTGGTAATATGATTGGTAAGGGTTACACCGTAAAAAGTGCTCAAATGGAAATGAGTATGATTGCTGAAGGTTATTACGCTACAAAAAGTGCTTATTTATTAAATGAAAAAAACAAAGCTAAAACGCCAATTATTGATGCGGTTTATGCGGTACTTTACAAGCATAAAAATCCTAAAAAAATATTTTCAAAACTGACAGAACTATTAGATTAGCAGATAATTAACTCTTTTAATTTATTTTAAATAATCCTTTTTTTTTTGATAAAAATATGATTTCAATTGAAATAAGTTTATATTTGTTTTTTAATATATTTATTTAACAATGAAAAAAGGAACAGTAAAATTTTTCAACGAAGCTAAAGGATTTGGTTTTGTAACAGAAGAGAATTCAGGCACAGATTACTTTGTACACATTTCTGGATTAATTGATGAAATTAAACAAGGAGACGAGGTTGAATTTGAGCTAACAGAAGGTAAAAAAGGTTTAAACGCAATAAATGTAAAGGTAATTTAATATTTATTCATAAATTTTTTAAGATTCAAAACCAGCTTAATTAAGCTGGTTTTTCTTTTTATATGGTTTCTTGTTGATTTATATCATCTTTACAACTTAAATGTTATTGTAAATTTGTTACTCTTAAATTAGAGTTTAATTATGAGTGATAAAATTGGAATTTTGTACTCCTCCATAGACGGGCAAACTCATAAAATATGTGATTTTATTAAAGATAAATTAGAGCAAAAAAAACAAAAGGTAGGTTTATATTCCATAGAGGATTTTGATCTAAAAATTTCGGATTATAAAATTTTTGTTATTGCATCAAGCATACGATATGGTGTGCATCATAAAAAAATTATCGATTTTATTAATGCCCATAAAAAAGAATTAGACGCTACTAAAACCGTTTTTATTTCTGTTAATTTAGTTGCCAGAAAACCAGAAAAAAACACTCCAGAAACAAATCCTTATGTAGTAAAATTTTTTAAAACTATACATTGGAAACCTTCCTTGGTTGAAGTTTTTGCTGGAAAATTAGATTATCAAAAGTATCCTTTTTGGGATAGGATTATGATTCAACTAATTATGTGGATGACCAAAGGTCCAACCGATAAAAACACTAAAATTGAATATACTAACTGGGAAAAAGTAGCTCAATTAGCAGAGAGAATTTCTAAAATGTAATTAGTTACCAATGTTTATTTAATTAAAATACCTCGTTTATTTAACATTGGTATTTGACGTAAATTACCCTCTTTAATGGTTCCTTTTTTAAAAATATATTTTTTGTCCAGCATTTTATTATTTTCAAAAAAAGTAACATTAAAAATATTGGTAAGTTTTAAAACTTCATTCTGAATTAGTTCTATTTTAGCAAAAGAGTTAGCAGGTAATTTATCAATTTTATGTCGTAAAATAGCTGTTTCAATTCCTTTATCTTCATCATATCCTTTGCTAACAATTAACACCATTTCAATAGCTACATCTTTTGTGTTTAATATATAAGCATTCCAATCTTCACATTGAAATTCCTTATTATACTCTTTAACAACTGCCACAAAAACATTGGAAACTTGGGGTGTATTAATATCTTTTTTCATTTCCATTCATTTTTAAGAATAGCATAAATTACGTCATCTACCCATTTTCCATCTATAAATAAACTCTTTTTAAAATGTGCTTCTTTTCTAAAGCCAATTCGTTTAAAAAGGTTTATGGAATTTATGTTTTCCGGATCTATAGAAGCGGTAATTCTATGTTTATTCAGATTATTAAACAAATAATAAATTATTCCTTTTAAGGCTTCTGTTGCAAATCCTTTTTTTTGATAGTTTTTAGCAATAGTAATTCCTAATTCCACTTGTTTTTTATCGGTATCTAAAAAATGCACACCGATATCACCAATTAATACCTTTGTTTTTTTTTCAATAATAACTACTTGAAACCAGGAATCTACAATATCAAATTCTGCGGGATTTTTTTTAATAAATTCATAGGCGTCTTCTATTTTTTTAGGAACCCATCCTTGAAATTTATTGGTAATAGCATCTGATCTATAATGGAATAAAGCTACTGCATCCTTATTTTCAATTGGTCTTAAGTGAAGGTTTACTGTTTCTATTGCAATTTTTTTCATAATCCAAAATGGTTTAATACCAGTAATCTTTTCTAAAAAAGAATAATTGCAAGTATAGATTTAACTTTATAAAACAGATTTAAATTGCTCTAGAAAACGAACATCATTTTCATAAAACATCCTAATATCTGGTATTTGATAAAGAAGCATGGCAATTCGTTCAATTCCCATTCCAAAAGCATATCCAGAATATTTTTCTGGGTCAATATTAGCATTTTTAAGCACATTTGGATCTACCATTCCGCATCCCATAATTTCTAACCAACCTGTACCTTTAGTAATTTTATAATCTACTTCGGTTTCTAATCCCCAGTAAATATCCACTTCAGCACTTGGTTCTGTAAAAGGAAAATACGAAGGGCGTAACCTAATTTTAGATTTGCCAAACATTTCTTTAGTAAAATATAAAAGAGTTTGTTTTAAGTCGGCAAAGGAAACATCCGTATCAATATATAAACCTTCTACTTGATGAAAAATGCAATGAGAACGAGCAGAAATATCTTCATTTCTAAAAACTCTACCTGGTGAAATAGTTCTAATGGGTGGCTCGTGGTTTTCCATGTACCTAACTTGTACAGAAGAAGTGTGTGTTCTTAGTAAAATATCTGGTTCTTTTTCAATAAAAAAAGTATCCTGCATATCACGTGCTGGGTGATATTCTGGCAAGTTTAAAGCTGTAAAATTATGCCAGTCATCTTCAATTTCTGGACCTTCCGAAACATTAAAACCAACTCTAGAAAATACATCAATAATTTTATTTCTTACAATAGATATTGGGTGTCTAGCTCCTAATTCAATTGGTTCTTCAGGCTTTGTTAAATCACCATAAACACCTTTTAATTCCTTAGTTTTTTCTAAAGCCTCTTTAAGTTCATTTACTTTATTTTGAGCATTATTTTTTAAAGTATTTATTGCCTGGCCAAATTCTTTTCTATCCGCTGCTGCAACATTTTTAAACTCTGCAAACAAATCATTTAAAATTCCTTTTTTTCCTAAAAACTTAATTCTAAAAGCTTCTATTTCTTCTGAATTTACTCCATTAAATTTTGAAACTTCAACAAGAAATTCTTTAACTTTATCTATCATTTTCCTTAAAAATTAGATTGCAAATTTAAACAATTTTATTTGGTTTTTAACTTTTCTAAATTGTGTTTAAAAAGTAGATTAAAATTAAAAAAAACATAAATATTACGAAAACGTTTTCGTTAAACTAAAAAAAAGGAAAGTTTGTAACTTGTTTACTTTATTATAATTGTATTATTAATTATATTTGAGGAGTAATTTAACCATTTTATTAAAATAATTAATCCTAAATTATGAAATCTAAAATTAATGCGTTTATGGAATTGGTGAATAAAAGTAACCCAAATGAACCAGAATTTTCTCAAGCTGTCCAAGAAGTAGCAGAAACTGTAATCCCTTTTATTGAAAAAAATGAGCAATATAAAGGGAAAAAACTCCTAGAAAGGATGATGGAGCCTGAAAGAACGATTATTTTTAGAGTTCCATGGATAGATGATGCTGGGGAAACTCAAGTAAATAGAGGTTTCAGAGTTGAATTTAACTCTGCAATCGGTCCTTATAAAGGAGGATTGCGTTTTCATCCTTCTGTTAATTTAAGTATTTTAAAATTTTTAGGTTTTGAACAAACTTTTAAAAATTCGTTAACTACTCTTCCAATGGGTGGCGCAAAAGGAGGTTCAGACTTTGATCCAAAGGGAAAATCAGACACTGAAGTTATGCGATTTACACAATCTTTTATGACCGAATTATTTAGGCATATTGGCCCAAATACAGATATTCCTGCCGGAGATATTGGAGTTGGTGGACGAGAAATAGGTTATTTATATGGTCAATATAAAAGATTACGAAATGAATTTACAGGCGTTTTAACAGGTAAAGGCATGGCTTTTGGAGGTTCTTTAATTAGACCAGAAGCAACCGGATATGGAACCGTATATTTCGCAAAAAATATGCTTAAAATTACAGGAAATAGCTTTAAAGATAAAATAGTGGTGGTTTCAGGTTCAGGAAATGTAGCACAATATGCTTGCGAAAAAGCAACACAGTTAGGCGGTAAAGTTGTTACCCTTTCTGATTCTTCAGGTTATATTTATGATAAAGATGGAATAGATGCAAATAAATTAGCCTTTGTTTTAAATTTAAAAAATGTAAAACGAGGAAGAATTAATGAATATGTTAAAAAATATCCAACCGCTAAATTTTTTAAAGGCGAAAAACCTTGGGAGGTAAAATGTGATATAGCTTTACCATGCGCAACTCAGAATGAACTAGATGAATCTGCAGCAAAAAAGTTAGTTGCAAATGGTGTTATTTGTGTTGCAGAAGGAGCTAATATGCCAACAACTCCGGCAGGTGTTGAAGTGTTTCAGTCCAATAAAATATTATTTTCTCCAGGTAAAGCATCTAATGCAGGCGGCGTATCTGTTTCAGGGTTAGAAATGAGCCAAAATTCTATGCGTTTTAATTGGACTACTGAAGAAGTTGATAAAAAACTTCATGAAATCATGAAAAACATACATGAATCTTGTCTGAAATATGGAAAAGATAATAATGGCTATATTGATTATGTAAAAGGTGCAAATATTGCAGGTTTTGTAAAAGTAGCGGATGCCATGTTAGCGCAAGGAATTGTTTAAGAATAAACTAATTTTATAATTTTAAAAAGGTTGCTAATTAGCAGCCTTTTTGTTTGGTAAAAAGCATAAAAAGCGTTTAAATTAGAAGAAAATTTAAAATAAGGAAATACGAAGTATGGATAGCAAGATAAATAACCGATTACCCGATTTAAAAACCTATAAGTTTGAAGATGTCGCTTTCAATCGACTTATGCAAAATCGTATTAATAATATACTAATTGTATGTTCTAATTACGATTATTATATGCTAGAAGAAGATGGTAGAATTGATGAACGCATATTTAATGAATACACTGCTTTAAACTTGCGTTATCCACCTAGTTTTACCCACGCCAACTCAGCCAGAAGAGCCATAAAAATGATGGATGCCAATAAATTTGATTTGGTTATAACTTGGTTAGATTTAGGAAATTATAAAGCTTTTGAAACCTCTAAACAAATAAAAGATGCATTTCCAGAAGTGCCAATTGCAGCATTAAGTTTATATTCTTCAGAATTAAGAAAAAAACTTAAGAGCGGAAATACTGGCACCATAGATTATGTTTTTCATTGGAATGGAAATGTAGATATTTTTTTAGCAATAATAAAGCTAACTGAAGACAGGATGAATGCCGAATACGATATTAATAAAATTGGTGTAAAAGCCATTTTATTAGTAGAAGATTCTTTAAAATTCTATTCTAGGTATTTGCCAATTATTTACAAAATTTTAATGAAACAAACACGTTCACTAATGTCTGAAGGGTTAAATGAACACCGCAGAATGATGTTAATGCGTGGACGCCCTAAAATATTATTGGCTACTAATTATGAAGATGGAATAGGTTTATTTAAAAAATATAAACGCAATTTATTAGGTGTAATTTCAGATGTAAATTACTTTAAAGGAGGAAAAAGAAACCCCAAAGCAGGATTTGCTTTTTTAAAATATGTTCGAAATTTAAACCGTTATTTTCCATTTTTAATTCAATCTTCAAATATTGAAAACAAAAAAACAGCTTTAGAACTTAAAGGAAAATTTTTATATAAATATTCAGACACTTTAGGAACTGATATTAAAAAATATATTACTAAATATTTTTCGTTTGGTGATTTTGAATTTTGGGATCCTAAACAGAAAAAAGTACTTGCTAAAGTAAAAGATTTAAACAGTTTTCAAAAAGCATTAGGTCAAGTTTCATTAGAATCTATTACGTACCACGCAAAACGAAGTGAATACTCTAAATGGCTAAAATCCAGAGCGTTATTTTCATTAGCAAATTTATTTAGTAATGTAGAATATGAAGACTTTGATCAACCTGAACAAATAAGAGATTTTTTAATAAAAGCAATTAAAGTTTATAGAATTTACCAGTCAAGAGGGGTAATTGCCAAATTTGACAAAATTAAATATGATGAATATTTAGGTTTTGCAAGAATTGGAGAAGGTGCACTAGGAGGTAAAGGTAGAGGATTAGCATTTATTGATTCTTTTTTAAAACGCCATAAATTATTTGATAAATATAAAGATGTGTTTATCTCCATCCCAAGAACAGTAGTTTTAAGTACTGATGTTTTTGATGAATTTATTGAACAACATGATTTAATAAATTTTGTAGTACAATCTAAAAGTGACGAAGAAATATTAAATGAATTTATTAAAAAGCCACTTCCAAAATGGGTGAAACATGATATCACTGCATTTTTAAACATTATAAAAAGACCCATTGCCGTTCGCTCCTCAAGTGTTTTAGAAGATTCTCATTACCAGCCTTTTGCAGGTGTTTTTGCAACGTATATGATCCCTCATTCTAACAAGAAAAAAATGTTAAAAATGGTTTGCAATGCGGTTAAATCTGTTATTGCATCTTCATTTTATCAAAATAGTAAATCTTATTTAGAAGCAACATCACATAGTATTGAAGAAGATAAAATGGCGGTTATTTTACAAGAATTAACTGGTAAAGAATATGAAGATGTTTATTATCCTAATATTTCAGGGGTAGCACGTTCTATTAATTTTTACCCAATAGGAAATGAAAAACCAAACGAAGGAATTGCTAATATTGCTTTAGGTTTAGGTGAAATTATTGTTGGAGGCGGACAAACTTTACGATTTTCGCCATATCATCCTAAAAAAGTTTTACAACTTTCGTCTCCAGGAGCTGCTCAAAGAGATACACAAAAATATTTTTATGGTTTAGATTTAAATCCTGACAGTTACAAAGTTTCTACAAGTGAAGCCATCAATAAAAAGAAAATTAGTATTAGAGCTGCAAAAAAACATAATTCTTTAAAGTTTGTAGCGTCTACATATGATCTTCAAAATAACATTATAAAACCAGGAGTTCTTCACGATGGAATTCGTGTAATTACTTTTGATAATGTGTTAAAATACGGAACTTTTCCTTTGCCAGAAATTTTACAAGAATTATTAAGAATTGGTCAACGAGAAATGCGTAATCCTATTGAAATTGAGTTTGCAGTTAATTTAGATGTGCCTAAAGGTCAACCCAGAATATTTAGCTTTTTACAAATTAGACCAATTGTAGAAAGTATTGTTACTAAAAGTAAATTACCTAGCAATTTTAATCAAAAAGATACTATAATTTATTCCGAATCTGCCTTAGGTAATGGCACTTATGATCATATTACAGATTTTGTATATGTAAAACCAGAAACTTTTAACTCTGCCAATACAAGAGAAATAGCAACCGCAGTTGAAAACATTAATAAAGAGTTTTTAAAAAAAGACAAACAATATATTCTAGTTGGTCCAGGACGCTGGGGTTCTAGTGATCCTTGGTTAGGAATTCCTGTAATATGGCCTCAAATATCACAAGCTAAAATTATTGTTGAAGCAGGATTGCATGATTTTAGAATAGATCCAAGTCAAGGAACTCATTTCTTTCAAAATTTAACTTCATTTAGAGTAGGCTATTTTACTATAAATCCTTTTTTAAATGATGGGTTTTTTGATTTAGATTATTTAAATAACCAGCCTGCCATTTATGAAGATAAATTTTTAAGACATATTAAATTTGAAAAACCTTTAAAGGTTGTAATTGAAGGGAAAAACAATAAAGCGGCCATTTTTAAAGAAGAATTTGAGTTTAAAAAACCGAAGGATTTACTGGAAGAACAAATAGATGATTTACCACCAGATGGATTTATGTAACATAAATATCAAAATGACAAAAATCAGCCTATTATTTTGATAATAATGAAATTTTTATATGTAAATTTGTGTCGTAAATAATTTAAATTAAAATTAGAAACCTAATTTAATTTGTTAAAATCACAAAACAATGAATGTTAACAACATAATTAACAACTTGGAAGCAAAGCATCCAGGTGAAAAAGAATACTTACAAGCAGTACATGAAGTATTGGAATCTATTGAAGATATCTACAATGAAAATCCTCAATATGAAGACGCAAAAATAATTGAACGTTTAGTTGAACCAGATCGAATTCTAACTTTTAGAGTTTCTTGGTTAGATGATGAAGGTCAAGTTCATGTAAACTTAGGTTATAGAGTTCATTTTAACAACGCTATTGGACCATACAAAGGAGGAATTCGTTTACACCCAAGTGTAAATTTAAGTATCCTAAAATTCTTAGGATTTGAACAAACTTTTAAAAATGCTTTAACAACCTTACCAATGGGTGGTGCAAAAGGTGGTTCTGACTTTAATCCTAAAGGAAAATCAGATAATGAAATTATGCGTTTCTGTCAAGCCTTTATGTTAGAATTATGGAGAGTTATTGGTCCTAATACAGATGTTCCTGCAGGAGATATAGGTACTGGTGGTAGAGAAATTGGTTATTTATACGGCATGTATAAAAAATTAAAAATGGAAAACACCGGTGTATTAACAGGTAAAGGTTTAAATTGGGGTGGAAGCTTAATTAGGCCTGAAGCTACTGGTTTTGGAGCTACCTATTTTGCTAAAGAAATGTTAGCAGTTAATAACGATACTTTTAAAGGAAAAACAGTTGCTGTTTCTGGTTTTGGAAATGTAGCTTGGGGTGTTGCTTTAAAAGTTACAGAGTTAGGAGGTAAAGTAGTTACTATTTCTGGTCCTGATGGTTATATTTATGACGAAAAAGGTTTAGATGCAGATAAAATTGATTATTTATTAGAACTTAGAGCTTCCAATAATGATATCGTTTCTCCTTACGCAGAAGAATTCCCTGAAGCTAAATTTATAGCAGGTAAAAAACCTTGGGAAGTTAAATGTGATATTGCAATGCCAAGTGCTATTCAAAATGAATTAAACGGCGATGATGCAAAACAATTAATAGCTAACGGTGTAAAATATGTTGCAGAAGTTTCTAATATGGGTTGTACTCCAGAAGCTATTGAAGCTATACAAGAAGCAGGATTACCTTTTGCTCCAGGAAAAGCAGTTAATGCTGGTGGCGTTGGTGTTTCTGGTTTAGAAATGTCACAAAATGCCATGAAATTAAACTGGACAGCTGAAGAGGTTGATGCAAAATTACACCAAATGATGTCATCTATTCATGCAGCTTGTATTAAATATGGAACACAATCTAACGGTTATGTAAATTATGTAAATGGAGCGAATATTGCTGGATTTATTAAAGTTGCTGACGCTATGTTAGACCAAGGGATTATTTAAAATAAAAACCTTGTTTAAATATAAAAAAGGCTTGCCAATTGGTAAGCCTTTTTTATATTTATATTTGTTTATTATGAAAGTAAACGAAGTATTTCGTAAAATTATTCATGTGGATATGGATGCTTTTTATGCGTCTGTAGAACAATTAGATAATCCAGATTTACAAGGAAAACCAATTGCTGTTGGTGGTGGTGGAGAACGTGGCGTAGTTGCTGCTGCAAGTTATGAAGCTCGTAAATTTGGAGTTCGATCTGCTATGAATGGTAGGCAAGCTAAAAAGAATTGTCCTCATTTAATTTTTGTAAAACCTAGATTTGATCGGTATAAAGAAATCTCTCAAAAAATTAGAGCAATATTTTATGATTATACCGATTTAGTAGAACCATTATCTTTAGATGAAGCTTTTTTAGATGTAACCGAAAACAAAAAAGGAAATCCATCCGCAAGTTTAATTGCTAAAGAAATTAGAAACCGGATTTTTAATGAGTTGCATTTAAACGCTTCTGCCGGAATTTCAAACAGCAAATTTGTAGCTAAAATTGCTTCTGATATTAATAAACCAAACGGACAAAAAACCATTCCTCCTGAAGAAGTGCTTTCTTTTTTAGAAGAATTACCCATTGAAAAATTCTTTGGAATTGGAAAAGTAACAGCTTCAAAAATGTATAGTTTGGGTATTTTTACAGGAATGAATTTAAAAGAAAAAAGTCTAGAATTTTTAACACAGCATTTTAAAAATTCTGGTCAACATTATTACAATATTGTTCGAGGAATTCATAATAGTGAAGTAAAACCAAATAGAGAACGGAAATCTGTTGCTGCGGAACATACTTTTGTTAAAAATTTGACTTCTGAAATTTTTATGATAGAAAAACTGGTAAAAATTGCTGAAGAATTAGAACAACGTTTAATTCGTTCAAAAGTATCAGGAAAAACAGTGACTTTAAAAATTAAATACAGCGATTTTAAAACGCAAACTCGCAGCAAAACATTACCGTATTTTATAAAAGAAAAAGCAGTGTTGTTAGAAACAGTCAAAGAATTATTATTTCAAGAAAAAGTATTAAATTCTGTTCGATTGTTAGGTATTTCAGTCACTAATTTGAATATCAATTCAAAAAAGAAACTAGAAAAACCAATTCTAGTGCAATTAAAATTTGAGTTTTAATAATTAGATTTTTAGACAGATTTTGTCACATTGAGAGCAGTCGAAATGTTTAACAAAATAGAGATAACTGTTTCTCGACTGCGCTCGAAATGACAAATTATGATATAATTGTTTAAGATATTTTTAATGTATAAATTACATTTCGTTCTTTTAAATAATTTAAAAAATAGTGAAAACAAGCTTCATGTTTACCAACTAATTCAGGAGGAAAAACACCTTTTTCACTAAATAAACCATCTAAAAACATATTCGCCGCTGCAGTTGCAGTATAACCAGTGGTTCTTGCCATTGATGAGGTTTGGGTTTTAGTACAATATTCATCGTGTAGATTGTATACAATGGTTTTTTGTTCACCTTTTTTAGTGCTTCCTTTTAAAGTAATACGCATTACGGTGATTTCTTCTTCGGTTTCTCCTAATTTCCATTCATTAAATAAAATTTTTGAAGTGAATTCTAACGGCGAAATTGCTTCTCCATTAAAATCAAATTTTTCTTCATTAAAAAAACCACTTTCTTTTAACACTTTTACATATTCTACATGACCTGGATATCGTAAAGTTTTTTCTTTCATATTTTTAATATGAGGCATCGTGTAAATTATAGAACGTAAACCATCGGAATTGAATGATTCTAAAGTTCCTACTTTATCAAATTCTAAAAGTTCCACATCGGTTAAAGCATCTTTTACAACAACATTTCCGTTTTCAACATAACGCGCAGGTCGGGTATATTCTTCAATTACATCTATAGGCGAAAAAGGAGCTTTATAATTAAAAGGCCATTTTTTAACTTTTGGTAGTCCGCCAACTAAACACTCAAAATCTGTTAGTTTTAATTTTTCATTGTAATAACCTAAAATAATATTATCCATTCCAGGTGCAACCCCGCAATCTACAATTGCAGTAACATTATTTTCTTTTGCTAATTCATTTAATTCTAAAGAATTTTCAGGGAAGAAAGAAATATCCACTACATTTTTTTTAGCTTCAATAATGGTTTTTAATGTTTCAAATCCCAGAAATCCAGGAACCGCACAAACCACTAAATCATAAGGTTTAAGTGTTTTTTTAAGTTGTTCTTTTTTGGTAACATCTAATTGTAAAGTTGAAAGCAGATTACATTTCTTTTTTGAAGATTGAAGTGCTTCTTGACTAAAATCTGCCAAAGTTACTTTGTGTTGTTTTGTTAAGTCTATAGCAATGGTTCTTCCAACCATGCCAGCGCCAAGTACAATAATAGTATGCATTTTAATATTATTTTTTAAAGTGAAAAGTTTTATTAAAAAAAGGAATGTTGAAATTCTTAAAGGAAATTAAGAGAAAACTACAACCCTGGAATAAAAATCCATGGCATTTCTGAAAGGTGTTTTATGCTTAAAAAAATCATAGGTTAAACTTACAATTTATTTTTTATAAAACAATTTGCCTGTAATAATAAAGGCAATAAACACAAATAAACCAAACACTAAACTACTTACAGCTAATTGCATACCACCAGAAATAATATGACCACTAGTACAGCCTCCTGCCATTCTCGCGCCAAATAGTAATAAAAAACCAGCTAAAAAAGCCCAAATAAGTCGCTTTGAAACAGAAGGTCCTTTTGCTTTTTCCCAATGTGAATAAACAGCTTTTAATTTAAATTCTCTTTTAATAAGAGCTAAAATAAAGGATGCTAAAAAAGCACCAGTTAAAAATATTAGTTCCCAATGCCCTGGAACTTTAATCTTTTCAAAATAGGAATTTTTAGTAAAATTAGTAAGGAAATCTGCAAAATATGGGTAAGATGTAGAAGCACCAATTGGCCTATTTGAAACAGCTTTTAAAAAAACAATTCCGTTTAGTATTGCAATTCCAACACCTGTAATAACCCATCGATAATTAAGAATTCTATTTTTAATTGTCTTTTTTTCTATTCGATGTAAAAAGAATGCTAAAGCAATAAATACTACTGATATAAAGATTACTAGAATAAAGAAAAGAATTGGTTTTGATTTAGTTAAACTATTTAGCGAAATAGCACCAAAGTTAGGTCCCAAAATGGGTTTAATTACAGGAAATAACCAAGTAAAAACGAATCCACCTACTAAACCGCCCAAAAGACCAATAAAAGCATCTATGGAGCCTTCACCCATAGAAATTGGTAATGTTCCAGGACAATAACCTAAAATGGCCATACCTATTCCAAAAATTATACCTCCAAAGATAATTCCTCCAAGAATAAATGGTTTTACATGATACGATGCTAAACCAAGTGCAATTTCAATACTTACTAAGATAGCCCCTATACCAATTACTAAAAGAATTGTTTTAGCTACAGTAAAATCTTCTAATGTTGCGTCTCCACTAATTACGTTAAACCTATTTAAATTGGTATAACGAATTAAAAGACCAAATATGATTCCTAAAATTAAAATTTCCATAATTATTATTTAAATGTTTATATATTCTATTACTTACTTTAATCCTTATTTTTAATAAAAGTTTTTTTTAAGGATTCTATATTTTCATAAATGGTTATTATAATTGATAAATAAATTTTGTAACAAAATATCCGCCAAAAATTAACCAGAGATACAATATTGAAGCAATATAAATTGGCTTTAATCCCACACCTGCAAATTTCTTTACATTGGTCTCCATCCCCAGAGCGGTCATTGCCATTGTTAATAAGAAAGTATCTGCCGAATTAATATCTGAAATAATATTTTGCGGAATAATATTTAGTGAATTAAACCCTGCAACGCCAATAAATATAACTGCAAACCAAGGAATTGTAATTTTGGTTTTTGCCTTGCTACTAATTTTCTTACCTGTTTTAACTAACCAAATACTTAAAATAATTAAAAATGGTGCTATCATCATTACTCTAATCATTTTAACTACAACAGCAGTTGTAGCAACTGAATTATTTATTGCATTTCCAGCACCAACTACATGAGCCACTTCGTGAATTGTACCACCAATAAATAAACCCATTTCAGTATCTCCAAAAGAAATATAACCTGCTTTATACAAAATAGGATATAAAAACATTGATAATGTTCCAAAAATTACAACTGTTGATACAGCAATTACACTTTTATAAGGCTTTGATTTTAAAACGGGTTCAGTTGCTAATATTGCTGCAGCACCACAAATTGAACTTCCGGCACTTATTAAAATAGTTGTTTCCTTATCAAACTTAAAAATCTTTGTGCCAACTAAATAACCTATTATAAAAGTTGTAGTAACCATTATTGCGCTAATTAGTATGCCGTGTAAACCTACTTCTGCAATATTTTGAAATGTAAGCCGAAAACCATAAAATATAATTGCTACCCTAAGCAATGTTTTGGTTGAGAACAATATACCTGGAACCCATTCTAACGGTAACTTACTTCTTAAAGTATTAGCATAAAATACACCAATAACAATTCCAATTATGAGTGGTGATATTGCTAGGTTTTTAAAGAATGGATAATCAGCAATAAACATTGCGGCCATTGAGAATAATGCGACAAATAAAATTCCACTTAAAGTATTCCCTCTATTTTCTTTACTAAATGCCATAATTTTATCTTAATAAATATTAGGCAAAAGTAGAATCAAGTTATAATTTAAGCAAATGATATATTCTTATTATCCATAACTAAAAGTTATAACTAATAAGGAATTTTTGGAATAATTCAGCAGTTGAAGAAATTGGGCCATAATGTAAAGCTATCCTGTATTTTCGAATAATTGATAGGTTTTTTATCTGAATTTTATTGATTGTTTTTATTTGTAACTCTTTTTCAATTGATTTTTCTGAAATTAAAGCAATTCCGTCAAATTCCTGTAAAGAATTTTTAATAGATTCGGTACTTCCTAGATGTATTAAAATATTTAATTTATCAATATTAAGGTTATGTTTATTAAGACTTTTTTGAATAACTTCTAAGGTCCCTGAACCTTTTTCTCTAAGTATTATTGGAATCTCTTGTAAATCTGCAATGGTTAACATTTTTTTCTTAGCATAAACACTATGAATACCAGAAACTGCAACTATTTCATCTTCAAGAAAATTAATATATTTTATATTAGTTTGTGAAGATTCATTTTCTACTAAAGCAAAATCAATTTCATCTTCTAATAATTTTTGTTCTATTTCTAACGAGTTCCCATTAATCAAATAGAGTTCTATTTTAGGGTAATGTTTATGAAATGCTACAATTACTTTTGGTATTATATATTGTGATATTGTTGAACTAGCTCCTATTTTTAATACACCATTATAAGTATCGTTTATTCTTGCTAATTTAAAATTAAGTTCGTTGTATTCTTGCTTAATTCCTTTAAAATAATGGTAGGTGAGTTTTCCTGCTTTTGTTAAATATATTTTATTTCCTTTACGTATAAAAAGAGGTATTTTTAATTTATTTTCTAACTCTTTAATGTGTTTTGTTACAGCTGGCTGGCTAATGAACAACTCTTCTGCAGCTTTAGTAAAACTCAAGTTTTCTGCAACAGTCAAAAAAACATTATCTCTATAATCCATGTTTTTAATAAATATATTTAGTATTGAAAAATACTTAATTTAGAATAATTTAACAAGCTATTTTAAAAGTTAAATTTAATAACTAATAATAGCTATCAATTATAAAATTTTCCTTGCCAAGTATTTTTTTCGATAAGTTTTTTATCAATTTTAGCAACTATTTCAAAGTTTTTAAGATTTCCCCATTTCGGGGCAATCAATAAATTTTTTGGAGCTTCACTAATAAAACGTTCTATAATTATATTTGGTCTTAAATTTCCAATAAAATCGGTTATAAAATCGATATAACTTTCAGAAGAAAATAAATTAAACTTTTCAGGATTTCGTTTGTATTGAACTCCCATTATAGAATTTTTTACAATTTGTAAATGATGTATTTTTAACGTGTTAATTGGTAATTTAGATATTTCAGAAGCATGATGCATTAAATCTTTTTTATTTTCACCAGGTAAACCAATAATTAAATGCGCGCCTAAATGAAACCCTTTATTTTTACACAATTCAAAAGTAGTTTTAGCTTCTTCAAAAGTGTGACATCTATTAACTGCTAATAAAGTTTTTTCATTGGTACTTTCAACACCTAACTCTAAGGAAATAAAATATTTTTTAGATAAAAGTGATAAATAATTTATAATTTCATTCGAAATACAATCTGGTCGAGTTCCAATAACCAAACCAATTACTTTGGGAACGCTCAATGCTTCTTCATACATTTTTTTAAGCGATTCAAAATCTGCATAGGTATTTGTATATGCCTGAAAATAAGCTAAATACTTTTGCGACTTATATTTTTTATCAAAAAAAGAAATGCCTTCTTTTAATTGCTGACTTATAGATTTAGTTGGCTCACAATAATCTGGATTAAAAGTTTCATTATTACAATACGTACAACCACCAAAACTTTTTGAACCATCTCTATTTGGACAAGAAAATCCGATATCTAAAGCTATTTTTTGTACACGTTCACCAAAAGTTAATTTGATAAATGAAGCATAATCTAAATAACGTTTTCCTATAAAGTGCATCTCATAAATTTGTGCACAAAATTATTAAAAGAAGTTGGATTGCGTTACATTTACTTACTATTTATGAAGAAAACCTTAGAAATTAAAAAGAAATTATACAAAGCTTGTTTATTTTTTGTTAAAGAAAAACACCATACGGTTACTTCAATTATTGAATCTAACAAAAAGGCCTTGTTTTCTGAAACTAAAAGTTCAGCTGGTGATAAACACGAAACAGGAAGGGCGATGTTGCAATTAGAGATGGAAAAAGCAAGTCAGCAATTAGTAGCTATATCACAAATGAAAGCGGTTTTAAATAGAATAACTTTTAACAATAGTTCTAACATTATTCATTTAGGAAGCTTAATTATTACTGATAAAGGGAATTACTATTTAGGGATAAGTGCAGGAAAAATAACAATTAATTCTACAGATTACTTTGCCATTTCAGCCAGTTCTCCAATTGGCAAACAATTAATAAGTAAAAAGGTTGGAAACGTTATTGCTTTTAACCAAGCCAAAATTCTTCAACTTATTTAATAAAAAAAGACATCTTCCTTAGAAAATGCCTTTTTATATAAGTTAAATTACAACTAAAATAACGCTTTATATTTTTTCCAATTAGCATACATTAAAATTATAGTAATTATGGTAACAACCGCTGCCGGAACAATACCTGCCGGCGCCAAAAATATATGGAAAAGTATCATGTTTAAAGCAACCGGAGCAATAATAACTAGCGCTAATGGTACTTTTTTGTTAATTAATAAAAGTAAGCCAACAAAAACTTCTGTTGCACCAACCAATTTAAGCATGTAACCAGTAGCCATCATTGCCATCATAAAATCGCCAGCTGCTTTTGGCATTTCCATATGTGGCATAAAATCAAAAAATTTATTAGCTCCGAATACAATAAGAATTAGGGCTAATAAAATTCGAAGAACCATCAGTAATTTTGAATTCATAATAGGTTTTAGATTAAGTTAATATAATTTTAAGTCGTTAAATTACATATAATTTACACGATGTAACCAAAGTTACGTTAAATTTGTAAGTTTTTATGTCACTTTGCAGTCTAAATAAAGTGCACATTTAAAGTATTTTATTAATTAAAAAAGTAAAAAATGACTGAATATTTAACTAAAGAAACTTTTTTAGAAAAGGTTTTTAATTTCGAAAAAAATAAAGAGTGGAAGTTTGAAGGTGAAATTCCTTGTGTTATTGATTTTTATGCAGATTGGTGTGGCCCATGTAAAATGGTTGCCCCAGTTTTAGAAGAATTAAGTAATGAGTACGAAGGAAAATTAAATATATATAAAGTAGATACAGAAGCACAACAAGAATTAGCTGGAGCTTTTGGAATTAGAAGTATTCCTTCTATTTTATTTTGCCCAAAAGATGGTGAGCCACAAATGGCTCAAGGAGCATTACCAAAACATCAATTAGAACAAATTTTTAAAGATGTTTTAAAAATAGCTTAAAAATTTAAGCCCCAAATCCTAGAGATGAAAGCCGCACAATGTGCGGCTTTTTTTTATACTTTTTTTATAGTATTGAAATTTATACTAACTTGTTTTCTACTAAATACTCTCCAATTTGTATGGCATTAGTTGCTGCTCCTTTTCGTAAATTATCAGAAACAATCCACATATTTAAACTTTTTGATTGCGATTCATCTCTACGTATTCTTCCAACAAAAACTTCATTTTTACCTTGTGCATAAATTGGCATTGGGTAGGTATTGGTATCCGTATTATCTTTAACAACTACTCCAGGAGTTTCATTTAATATTTTTCTAACTTCATCTACCTCAAAATCATTTTCAAATTCTAGGTTTACACTTTCACTATGTCCGCCAACTACAGGAATTCTAACCGCTGTGGCGGTAATTGCAATAGTTCTATCGTTTAATATTTTTTGAGGTTCTTGCACTAATTTCATTTCTTCTTTAGTATAGCCGTTTTCTACAAAAACATCACAATGTGGAATAGCATTTTTATGAATAGGATAGTGATAAGCCATTTCTCCTTTTATATTATTATACTCATTTTCCAATTGTTGTACTGCTTTTACACCAGTTCCGGTAATAGATTGATACGTAGAAACAACCATACGTTTTATCGTATATTTTTTATGAAGCGGCGCTAAAGCCATTACCAATTGAATAGTGGAGCAATTTGGGTTAGCAATAATTTTATCTTTTTTTGTTAATTCAGTAGCATTAATTTCTGGAACAATTAATTTATGATTTGGATTCATTCTCCAAGCTGAAGAATTATCAATTACCGTAGTGCCAACTTCCGCAAATTTCGGGGCCCAATCTAACGAAGTTTGTCCGCCTGCAGAAAAAATTGCAATGTCTGGTTTTAAGTTAATAGCATCTTGCAAACCAATTACGGTATAACTCTTATTTTTATAGGTAATCTGTTTTCCTACAGATTTTTCGGATGCCACTAAAAGTAATTCATCTATTAGAAAATTTCGTTCCGCTAAAACTTGTAACATTACATTTCCTACCATTCCGGTAGCGCCAACAACAGCTACTCTCATTTTTTTTGATTTAAAATTAAATTACTTGCAAATTTTAAAAAAAAATGTAACAACCAATAGTAATCCATTAAAAATTAACAAATAAATATTTTTTTGTTAAAATAAGAATAGTATTCTAAATTATTTTAATTTTAAAAGTTTCAATATAAAACCAATGGATTTATATTATAAATAGTTAAACAAAATTATATGTACCAAACGGCAGTAAAAATTTTACAAAAAGTGTTTAACCCAAATGCTATTTTTAAATATGGTTTTAATATTTCACCTATGTACAGGCGCACTACAGGTAAGGTTATTTTTGTGTCTGAAGATTTGCTAACTGTTAAAATTGAAATACCACTAAATTATAAAAACAAAAATTACGTTGGTGCTATTTTTGGTGGAAGTCTTTTTGCTGCAACAGACCCTGTGTTTATGGTTCAGTTAATTAATATTTTAAAAAATAATTATGTGGTTTGGGACAAAGCAGCTTGTGTAAAGTATAAAGCACCTGCAAAAGAAAAAGTGTATGCAAGCTTTATTTTCACCAAAGAAGAAATTAAAATTATAAAAAATAGAGTTTCTTTAGAAAATGAAATTAACCTACATAAAAATGTAAATCTAACTACAAAGCAAGGTACTATAATAGCGGAATTAGATAAAACCATTTACATTGCTTCTAAGGAGTTTTATCGCAAAAAATTAAAGGCTCGTAAGAATAAAAAAATAATAAAAATGACTAAATAGGAAGCAGTTTTATTTTCAAAAAAACGGTTACCAAGTTGAACAGGTAATAATACTGAAAAATAAATAAATGTTTTTTTAAATGGAACTGCTAATCCAATATAAATAATGAATTCAAATTTTGTTAGTTTGGTTTAATTTTTGATACTTATTTTAAAAATAAATTATGAAAAAAATTCTACTGTTTACTATTTTTTTTCTCTCCACTTTTATTTCATTTTCTCAATATATTGAAGGAAGAGTTTTAGATGCTCAAACCAATAAGCCTATTGAAGGAGTTAACATTTATATGAAAGGTATAAACCGAGGAACTAAAACCAATGTTAAAGGAGATTATTATTTAAAATTTCCTGCTAAAATTGTAAAATCAGATGTTATTCGGTTTTCTCATGTAGCTTACGGCTCTCTTGAAATTCCTTTTACATCTAAAAAGCATAATTACAGGGTTTATCTTTTAGTAGATGTTAAAAAACTTAGTGAAATTAAAATTTCAGAAAAACAAAATTTAAAAAAGTCTATTTCTTTTAAAAAGCTTTCTTCTATGAAAGTAGGATTACATGACTTTGGTTCTTTTTTAAATAACGGCAAAATTTATGTGCTTGGCGGTGATGGTTCGGAAAATGAAAACATGTTCTTAAAAACTATGGAATACTATCCAGATATAGACAATTTTGGAGAGTTTTTGGCGAAAGCAAATCGTTTTCACTCTTTTTCAAAAACAAGATATAAAGGTAATTTACAAATTTATAATATTAAAAATGATACTTGGACAAAATCAAATTTAAAACTTAGAAAAAGAGCATATAACAATGCGAATTTTTATAATAATAAAATATATGTTTTAGGTGGTAAAAATTTGGCAAGTCATGGACGTTATTTTAATGAATATTTAGATAATAAAATTGAAGTAGTAGATTTAGAAAAAAATACCGTAACTATTGATAATACTAATCCACATCAAGCAGTTAATTTTGCTTCATTTAATTATAAAGACAATATTATAGTAGTTGGCGGCTCTGTCAAATTAAAAAAGAATGGATTTAGAGAATATTCAAATAAAGTTCATTTACATAATTTAAAAACAGGTCTTTGGTACAATTTAGCGACTATGCCAGTAGCTAAAGAAGTTAATGGAGTTATAATTGATAGTATAATTTATTTAATAGGAGGCTTTAACAATAAACCATTAAATTCCATTGAAACTTACAATATCACAACTGGTAAATGGCAAAAAGTAGGCGAGCTATTTAAAGCATTGGAACGCCCTGCAATAACCCATCACAAACAGTTTATTTACATATTTGATGATGGTAAAATATACACCTATAATACACAAACAAAAGAATTAAAAAAATATTTTATTGGCATATCTGTAAAAGCCGCTCAACTATATTACGCTAACCATAAATTGTATATTTTAGGAGGTTATAAGCTTACAAATTATTCCATTACTAATTCTTCTGATCTTTTTAGTATTAATTTAAATGAATTTGATTTAACAAAAGTTATAGAATCAAAAACATTATAAAAGGATTATATTATTGAATTCCTATTAGTTATAAGAAATTATGTAGTTTTGCAAAAAATCAGAAAGAAATGACTACGACTGGAAAAATAGAGTTAATGGCTCCTGCCGGAAATTTTGAATCGTTACAAGCTGCATTAGATAATGGAGCAGATTCTATATATTTTGGTGTGGAACAATTAAATATGCGAGCAAGAGCAACTATCAATTTTACTATTGATGATTTAAAAGAAGTTTCCGCTAGATGTGAAGCAAAAAATGTAAGAACGTACCTTACCTTAAACACCATAATTTACGACCATGATTTAACCATTGTTAAAACTTTACTTCAAAAAGCAAAAGAAGCAAATATTACAGCGGTTATTGCAATGGATCAGGCAGTAATCGCATCGGCAAGAGCAATTGGTATGGAAGTTCATATTTCTACCCAAATTAACATAACCAATATTGAAACGGTTAAGTTTTATGCCATGTTTGCCGATACTATGGTATTAAGTAGAGAATTGAGTTTACGTCAGGTTAAAAAAATTACGGAACAAATTGTAAAAGAAAATGTTTGTGGACCTTCAGGGAACCTTGTAGAAATTGAAATTTTTGGTCACGGCGCTTTATGTATGGCAGTTTCCGGAAAATGTTATATGAGTTTACACAATCATAATTCATCCGCAAACCGAGGGGCTTGTAAACAAAACTGCAGAAAAAAATATACGGTTATTGATCAGGAAACCGGTGTTGAAATGGAGTTAGATAACGAATACATTATGTCTCCAAAAGATTTATGCACTATTGATTTTTTAGATCAAATTAAAGATGCTGGAGTTAGTGTATTAAAAATTGAAGGAAGAGGAAGAGCGCCAGAATATGTAGCAAATGTTATTAAATGTTATCGTAATGCAATTGATGCTGTTGAAGCAGGGACTTACAACAAAGAAAAGGTAATTACTTGGATGCAAGAACTGGAAAAAGTGTATAACCGTGGATTTTGGAGTGGTTATTATTTAGGTCAAAAATTAGGAGAATGGAGCAAAGGCTCAGGAAGTCATGCCACACAAAAGAAGGTATATTTAGGAAAAGGAATGCATTATTTTCCAAAATCTAACATAGGTGAATTTAAAATTGAAGCTTATGATATTTGTGTTGGTGATACTATTTTAATTACTGGTCCAACTACAGGAGCACAAGAAATGGAAGTAACAGAAATGTTTGTAAATGATGTAAAAAATAGCAAAGGACAAAAAGGAGATTCCGTTACTATTCCGTTAAAATTTAGAATTAGACCGTCAGACAAATTATATAAAATAGTAGCAAACAAAGTAGAAGCTTAAATGGTAATTATTACTTTACAACGGGCCAAATGCATTGGTTGTAATTATTGTGTTGAATTGGCTCCTGCTCAATTTCAAATGTCTAAAAAAGATGGAAAATCCGTTTTACTTCATTCCAAAGAAAAAAAAGGATTTTTTACTATAAAATCTCCTAATGAAACTATTTTTGAGAATAGTATAAAAGCTAAAGAAGCTTGTCCAGTTAAAATTATTGATGTAAAGCAAGTGTAAAACCATTTTTTAACGTTTTAGATTTCTTAATTTTAATCTTATCTTTACAAATTAGTGAACACTGAAAATTATTTTCAGTAGTATTAATACAAAAAAATACAAAAAAATATGAGCTGTAATAATTGCTCTTCAACTATAAATAGTACCCCAAAAGGATGTAAAAGTAACGGAAATTGTTCCACAGGAAGCTGTGAAAAATTATCCGTATTTGATTGGTTGTCAAATATGTCGTTGCCAACTGGGCAAAAGCCAATGGATGTTTTTGAAGTTAGATTTAAAAATGGCAGAAAACATTTTTACCGAAATGTAGATAATCTAAATATTTCTATGGGTGAAATTGTAGCTGTTGAAAGTAGTCCAGGACATGATATTGGTGTAGTTTCACTTTCTGGCGAATTGGTTAAAATTCAACTTAAAAAAAAGGGAGTAGCTATTAATAGTGAAGAAATAAAAAAAATATATAGAATTGCTACTCAAAAAGATATTGATATTTGGACCGCCGCTCGTGATAAAGAATACAAAACACAATATAGAGGTAGAGAAATAATTAGCAGATTAGAATTAAAAATGAAACTTTCTGATGTAGAATATCAGGGAGATGGAAATAAAGCTACTTTTTATTATACCGCAGACGAACGCGTAGATTTTAGACAATTAATTAGAGATTTGGCAAGCGCTTTTAGCATACGTGTTGAAATGAAACAAGTAGGCTTACGGCAAGAAGCCGCTAGGCTTGGTGGAATTGGTTCTTGTGGTAGAGAATTATGTTGTTCTACTTGGCTAACAGATTTACGCAAAGTAAATACAGCCGCCGCTCGGTACCAACAATTATCTTTAAATCCACAAAAACTAGCCGGTCAATGTGGTAAATTAAAATGCTGTTTAAATTATGAATTAGACACCTATTTAGACGCTCTTAAAGATTTTCCAAAACATGATGTTGAACTTAAAACAGAAAAAGGAATTGCTGTTTTTATTAAAATGGATATTTTTAAAAATTTACTTTGGTACACCTATAAAAATGACCGTAGTAAATGGTATAAACTAACCGTAGATCAAACCAAAGAAATTATTGAACAAAATAATAAAAACATAACTGTTTCTTCCTTAGAAGATTTTGAAAATGAGTTAATTGTAGAAAAAGTTAATGATTTTGAAAATGTAGTTGGTCAGGATAGTTTAACTAGGTTTGATACACCAAAAAGAAAAAAAAGAAGAAAGAAAAAGCCTTCTAACAAAAATGCTGTAGCTGCTAAAAAGACTGTTCAAAAAGAAACTAGACCAAACGTTAAAAGAAAATCTAAAAAAAGACCCCCAAGAAGAAAACCTAATAATGAAAAGAATGCTTAAGAAATTTAAAATTTATTTAGTTTTTTCATTATTGCTAATATCTTGCAATTCAAAAACAGTATTTAGTGAATATCAAAGTCTCCCAAACAATACATGGTTTTTAAACCATAAAATTGTTTTTAATGTAGATAATAAAGATACTATTTTTAATAAAAATGTGTTTATAAATATAAGAAACACCACTGATTATCCGTTTAGTTCTTTGTTTTTAATTGCAAAAATAGAAACGCCATCTAAAAAACAAATTATAGACACTTTAGAATATCAAATGGCAGATAATTATGGAAATTGGTTGGGTTCTGGAATTTCTAATTTAAAAGAAAATAAGTTAATTTATAAGCAAAACTATCTTTTTTTAAATAAAGGAAATTATAAGTTTACCATTCAACAAGCAACGCGAGGAACTAATGATGTTGATGGAACTATGCCTTTAAAAGGAATTTCAGATGTTGGTTTAAGTATTGAAAAAATTAAAGAATGAAAAAAAAGAAAATAATTAAGAACTCTTTTTCTGGCTATATTAAGTGGTTTTGGGTACTAATTTTAGGGGGTACAGCTGCCGTAATACTTGTATTTTTATTAGCGTCTTGGGGCGTTTTTGGAGCATTACCAACCTTCGAAGAATTAGAAAACCCTGAAAAAAACTTAGCCTCTGAAGTAATTTCCTTAGACGGAAAAACTTTAGGAAAATATGCTTTTGAAAATAGAACTCCAGTAAAATATAGTGATTTACCTCAAAACCTTGTAAATGCGTTAGTGGCAACAGAAGATGAACGTTTTTATGAACATTCAGGTATCGATTTTAAAGCAACAATGCGTGCTGTTGTAAAATTGGGTAAAGATGGTGGTGGAAGTACTATTACCCAGCAATTAGCAAAATTATTGTTTACCGGTGAAGGCTCTAAAAATTTAACCGAAAGAATACTTCAAAAATTTAAAGAATACGTTATTGCAGTTCGGTTAGAACGCCAATATACCAAACAAGAAATTGTAGCCATGTACTTAAATAAGTACGATTTTTTAAACTTGGCTGTTGGTATTAGATCGGCATCTAGAATATATTTTGGTAAAGAACCCATAGATTTAACAGTTCCAGAATCTGCTATGCTAGTTGGTATGTTAAAAAACGCGTCTTATTTTAATCCTTTAAGAAGAAAAAAACTAGTAAAAGAACGTAGAAACGTTGTTTTGAGTCAAATGGCAAAAAACAACTTTATTACAGTAAAAGTTAAAGATTCTCTACAAAAAACAGATTTAGGATTAGATATTAACAGAGAAGGACATAGTGATGGTCATGCAACCTATTTTAGAGAATATTTGCGCGATTTTATGAAAAAATGGATTAAAAATAATCCTAAACCTGATGGTACTTTCTACAATTTACACCGTGATGGACTTAAAATTTATGTAACCATAGATTCTCGTATGCAGGCCTATGCAGAAGGCGCCATGAAAACACATATGGCAAATTTACAACGAGTCTTTTTCAACGAACAAAAGCGTAATAGAAAAGCTCCTTTTTACGATTTAGACAAAAAACAAATTGCCCACACAATGCTTCTAGCAATGAAACGCTCCAATCGTTGGCATCGTATGAAAAAGCAAGGAAAAAAGGAAAAAGAAATACTAGCATCTTTTAATAAAAAAGTAAAAATGAGCGTATTTTCTTGGAAAGGAGATAGAGATACTATTATGACTCCTAAAGATTCCATACGCTATTACAAGTATTTTTTAAGATCTGGCTTATTATCTATTGAACCACAAACTGGATATATAAAAGCTTGGGTTGGCGGCATTAATTACAAACATTTTCAATTTGATGCAGTAAAACAACAAAAACGTCAGGTAGGTTCAACTTTTAAACCTTTTGTTTATGCGTCTGCAATTAATCAGTTAAAATTATCTCCGTGTTATAAATTACCAAATACTTTATATACTATTCCTAAAGAAAAATATGGAATGCCTGAAGATTGGACTCCAAAAAATGCAAGCAATAAATACGGAGGAGAACTAGCTCTAAAAGATGCATTAGCAAATTCGGTAAATGTTGTAACCGCAAAATTAATTGATATGGTAAATCCGCAAACCGTTGTTAATTTAGCAAAAAGTGCAGGTATTACTAGTGAAATTCCTGCCGTTCCAGCAATTGCATTAGGTTCAGTAGACTTATCGTTGTACGAAATGGTTAGTGCTTATTCCACTTTTGCAAATAAAGGTTTGCGAATTACCCCTATGATGTTGGTTAAAATTGAAGACAAAAACGGGACTGTTTTAGAGCGATTTATTCCTAATTCAAAAGAAGTGCTCAGCGAAGAATCTGCTTATGTAGTTATAAAATTACTAGAAGGTGTTACCGAATCTGGTTCCGGAATTAGATTACGCACAAAATGGGGTAAATATCCAGATAATGTAGCAACAGGATATCCATACAAATTTACAAATCCAATTGCTGGTAAAACAGGAACTACTCAAAATCAATCCGATGGTTGGTTTATGGGAATAGTACCTAATTTGGCAACTGGTGTTTGGGTTGGTGGAGAAGATCGTTCGGTTCATTTTGCAGGAATTGATAAAGGTCAAGGAGCATCTATGGCATTACCTATTTGGGCATTGTATTATCAAAAATTATATGCCGATAAAAATTTACATATCAGTCAAGAAGAATTTGAAAAACCAGAAAAATTAACCATTCAGGTGGATTGTGATAAAGAAACAGACAAAGATAAACCTATTGAAAATAGTGCTGATGAACAACCTGAATTTTAGTATTTTATGAACTTAAAACCCGATTGGAATCCAACAAAAGAAATTATTAAAAACAGTAACATTTTTAAAATGATGCAAAAATTTGGATTTGATAATTATTCAAATTTTTGGAAATGGTCTGTTTCTAATAAAGAAATCTTTTGGGAAGAAACCCTTCAAAATTTAAACATTCATTTAAATAAAAAATACACCTGCATTTTAGACACTTCAAAAGGAGTTGAAAATGCAGAATGGCTTAAAAATGCAAAATTAAATATTGTAGATTCTTGTTTTCAAAATAAAGAAAATGCAACTTCTATTCTTTTTCAAAAAGAAGGAGAAGAAATTCAAAAAGTTTCTCAAAAGCAACTTTTAAATTTAACGAATAAAATTGCAAATAGCTTATTAAATTTAGGCTTAAAAAAAGGAGATAAAATAGCTATATATATGCCAATGACTATAGAGGCAGTAGCAATTTATTTAGCAGGAATAAAAGCAGGAATGCCAATAGTTACCATTGCAGATAGTTTTACGCCAAACGAAATAGCTATTCGATTAAAAATTACGAAACCAAAAGTAATTTTCACTCAAAATGTAATTACTAGAGCAGGTAAAACACTTCCTTTATTTAATAAAGTAGTGGAAGCAAATGCGCCGCAAGCTGTTATTTTAAAGGTTTCAGAAGAAAAAATTAAACGAAGAGAAAACGATATTTACTGGGATAGTTTTATAAGTGAAAATGCTGAATTTGAATCGATTATTCAAACACCTGAAGATATAATAACCATATTATTTTCCTCAGGGACTACAGGAGAACCAAAAGCTATTCCGTGGACACATACTACGCCAATAAAAGGAGCAAGCGATGGTTATTATCATCATAATATTCAACAAAATAATGTGGTTTGTTGGCCAACTAATTTAGGTTGGATGATGGGGCCTTGGTTGGTTTTTGCAACCCTTATAAATAAAGCAACTATCGCTTTATTTTATGGTGCGCCAATGGGCGAAGAATTTGGAGCATTTGTTCAAAATGCTAAGATTACTATGTTAGGGGTTATTCCAAGCTTTGTGAAATACTGGAAAAGCAGTAAATGCATGGAAAAATATAACTGGAATACTATTAAATGTTTTAGCTCTACTGGTGAAGTTTCTAATCCATCAGAAATGAAATACTTAATGCAATTAGTTAATAATAAACCTGTTATAGAGTATTGTGGAGGTACAGAAATAGGTGGGGGCTACGTTACAAGTACCGTTGTACAACCTAATATAGCTAGTACATTTTCAACCCAAGCTTTAGGCGGAGAATTTGTTTTATTAGATGAAAATCATCACCAATCGTCTAAAGGTGAAGTTTTTTTAATTCCGCCAATTATGGGGTTGTCCTCTAAGCTTTTAAACCGAAATCATTTTAAAGTGTACTATGAAAATACACCTAGTTTTGAGGGGAAAATGTTAAGGCGTCATGGCGATCAAATGGAGCAATTGCCAAATGGTTATTATAAAGCGCAAGGAAGAGTAGATGACGCCATGAATTTAGGAGGAATAAAAGTGAGTTCTACTCAAATTGAAGCAGTAATTAATACACTAAATTTTATAAAAGAATCTGCTGCAATTGCGGTATCACCAAAAGGTGGAGGTCCAAGTTTTTTAGTAATTTATTATGTAGAAAAAATCCGTAATATTTCTAATGAAGAACGATTTAATCAAGCTAAAAACAGTATAAGAAAAGAGTTAAATCCTCTTTTTAAAGTAGTAGATTTAATAAAAATAGATATATTGCCTAGAACAGCTTCTAACAAAGTAATGCGAAGAAAATTAAGAGATTTATACCAACAAAAATAAAAATATATTTGTGAAAATAATATCATACAACGTAAACGGAATTAGAGCAGCTTTAAAAAAAGGTTTTATAGAGTGGTTGGTTGCTACTAATACAGATGTAATTTGCCTTCAAGAAACAAAAGCTCATAAAGAACAGTTAGATTTAAGTTTGTTTGAAAACGCTGGTTATATTTATCATTATTGGTTTTCTGCACAAAAAAAAGGGTACAGTAGCGTTGCTATTTTATCTAAAACAAAACCAAATCATGTAGAATATGGAACTGGCATTGAAACTATGGATTTTGAAGGAAGAAACCTTCGAGTAGATTTTGATGACTTTTCTTTAATGAGTTTATATTTACCCTCTGGAACAAATGATGCTCGATTAGATTTTAAATTGAATTATATGACTGAATTTCAAGAATATATAAATCATTTAAAAAAAGAAATACCTAATTTAATTATATGTGGCGATTACAATATTTGCCATACTGAAATTGATATTCATAACCCAAAACAAAATAAAAATACTTCTGGATTTTTACCAATAGAACGTGAATGGCTATCCGGATTTATTAATAGTGGATTTATAGATTCTTTTAGATATTTGCATAAAGAACCTCATAATTATACTTGGTGGAGTTACAGAGCAAATGCAAGAAATAATAATAAAGGATGGCGAATAGATTACCATATGGTTAGTGAACCAATGAAAAACAGAATACAACGCGCTTATATTTTACCCGAAGCCAAACATTCTGACCATTGCCCAATTGTTGTTGAAATAGATTAATGTGATTATTACCTTTTAAAATTATAAGGTAATTTTGTAGAAAATTAGAAGTGATAAAAATGAAACAACTAGTATATATTATTTTATTGTGTGTGTTTTATAATGGTTTTACCCAAGAAAATGACACTATAAAACTTCAAAAAATTAATGATTCTAAAGAAATTTCTTTTAAAAAAGATACTATTTTTAGGCAGACGACCGATTCTTTAGCTTTTAAAAAGGATTATTTTGCAGATAAAATAGATAGTTTATGGTTACACCAATTAGTAAATTCACCTTTAAACGATACTACTAAATATGTGTTAACTGGTAGTAAAATGATGGTTGCTGATTTAGTTGAATTTCCAACCGATACCTTAAAAAAACGATTAAAAATATTAGATTCTAAATCTCCTTTTCATATAGCATATAATCCGCAACTTGAATCTATTATTAAAACCTATTTAAAACGAAGAAAAGGAACTTTCTCAAATTTATTACAAAAAGCACGCTATTATTTCCCTCTATTTGAAGAACAATTAAGTAAATACAATATTCCTTTAGAAGTAAAATATTTGGCTATTGTTGAATCTGCTTTAAAACCACGAGCACGATCTAGAGTTGGCGCTGCAGGTTTATGGCAGTTTATGTATCAAACAGGAAAACAGTTTGATTTAAATGTTAGCTCTTATGTTGATGAACGCTATGACCCCGTACGAGCAACTGAAGCCGCTTGTAAATATTTAAAAAGCTTACATCAAATTTTTGGAGATTGGGATTTGGCATTAGCAGCATATAATTCTGGGCCAGGAAACGTTTCTAAAGCTATCCGTAGATCAGGTGGAAGCACTAATTATTGGAATATTCGTCATAATTTACCAATGGAAACTGCAGGTTATTTACCTGCTTTTTATGCCACTTTATACATTTTTGAATATGCTAATAAACATCATATTAAAGCTAAAAAAACGGCATTAGCTAAGTTTGAAACAGATACTGTTCAAGTTAAACGGTTATTAACTTTTGCGCAAATAAGTCAGTCTATTGGTGTAGATATTAAAGTATTGCAATTTTTAAATCCAGCCTACAAATTAGATATTATACCTTATATAAAAGGTAAAAATTATACACTAACACTGCCTGTTAATTACATTGGAAAGTTTGTAAGTAACGAAAATCAAATTTATGCCTTAGCAAAAATTGATGATGCCAAACGCGAAAAGCCATTACCCAAGTATTTTAAAATGAGTCAGCGCATAAGATACAAAGTTAGAAATGGTGATTTTTTAGGTAAAATAGCAAATAGATATGGAGTTTCTGTAAAAAGTATAAAAAAGTGGAATCGTTTAAGGAGTTCGAGATTAAGAATAGGACAACGATTAACCATTTACCCAAGAAGATTACCCGGAATTTCAAAACATAAAACCGTTAAAAAGCATACTAAAAAACAGACACCAAAAGGAAAATATCAAATCTATACGGTTAAAAATGGAGATTCTTTATGGTTAATTGCTCAAAAATTTTCAAAAGTTTCCGTTCAAAATATTAAAGATTGGAACAATATTTGGAGTGTTAAAAGTTTAAAACCAGGAACAAAGTTAAAAATATATAATCTTTAAAATAAAAATGAAAAAATTAGCTGTATTATTTACCATTTTTACTCTTTTAATTTCTTGTAATTCAGGAAATAACAAAATTGTGCTTCAAGAATCAAACGGAAGAATGAACCACCTTCTTATTGTAATGAAAAATAGTGCGTGGAAAGGAGATTTAGGAGACGCCATTAGAAAAGTAGTTACAGAACCTGTAGTTGGGCTACCTCAACCCGAACCTTTATTTGATATTACACAAGTTCCTGAAAAAAATTTCGGATCTATGTTTAAAGCTTCACGAAGTGTTTTAAAACTAGGTATTGCAAATGAAAATTCTTTTAACATAGCCACTAACGTTTATGCTGACCCACAAAAAATTATAACTATTACTGGAAAAACAAAAGAAGATTTAATAGCAGAAATTAAAAAACATGCTAAAACCATAATTGCTACTTTCAAAAAAGAAGATATCTTTTTAGTACAGAGAAAAATAATTAAAAAATATTATCCCACTACTAATATTGCCACTTTTAAAAAACATGGTTATAACTTAAGAATTCCTAAATCTTATAATAAAGTGGAAGATGATGGAGATTTTATTTGGTATAGATATCATTTATCCGGTGGAAATAGTATGGAGTTAATTTCTTATACTTATCCTATTAATAATGAAAATGATATTAACGGAAACAATGTGGTAACAAAAAGAGATAGCATTGGTAAAAAACACATTCCTGGAGCTTTAAAAAATTCGTATATGATTACTGAAGCAGCATATACACCTCATATGTTTCAAACAAAAATAGCAGGAAAACCAGCTATTGAAACTAGAGGGAAATGGGAAGTTAAAGGTGTTTATATGGCTGGGCCTTTTTTAAATTATTCCGTAATTGATAAAAAGAATAATAGAATAATTGTAGTGGAAGGTTTTACTTTTGCTCCATCTATAAACAAACGTGATTATATGTTTGAGTTAGAAGCTATTTTAAAAACCCTAAAGGTTAATTAAACTCTAACCACTACAAATCCTCTTGCTGTTTTTCTATGATAAACACCGTTCCATTTATAATAACGGTGACCTCTAATATAAATTACTTTATGAACTTTTGGTAGTCTTTTTATAACCACAACTTTGGCAGGTGTTGCTCTAACCGTAGTTACACACGAGGTTAATGTAAATGAAAATAAAATTGCTAATAATACAATTGTGGATCTCATAACTAAAAAATTTATGGTTTGTTATAAGACT
>Ga0209013_10000427_pt1 | contig 37337 bp, 44 predicted proteins | sample Cruoilmetagenom2_FD_187291 | JGI IMG/M metagenome (GOLD analysis project Ga0209013, IMG submission 187291) | Oil polluted marine microbial communities from Coal Oil Point, Santa Barbara, California, USA - Sample 2 (SPAdes) (version 2) | ecosystem: Environmental > Aquatic > Marine > Oil seeps ...
TACGTTCCGAACTGTTTCAGCAGCTGGTCACCTAAAACAAGTCCGTACCTGAGTTTATGATTTACTTTTATTTTCACATCCTTTACCGTCTTGTTGGCTATCCTGATCTCCGCAATGTTGATGATAGCCCGGTCTGCAATTGTGCTGTTTGCCAGTATTTTTTCCGGATCTCCTTCAAAATCTTCTTTACTGATAGCTCCCCATTTAAGCAGATCAAGGGCTTTGTCGAGCGAGATCATAACCGGTGAATTTTTATCGTAAGCAAATTCTTCATTATAACCGTTGATCACACATGAGGAAAGGTAGATACCTGTCTTCGGTTCTTCTTTGAAGTACACCGAATTGTCGTCGGGATTGAGTAGGATATTCACTTCGGCAATGTCGATGTTAGTGGCCTGCGGGACATAGTCTTTACGCAGTACCCTGAACTCGGTTCTCCTGTTCAATTGATGAGCGGCTTCCTTTTCTTTGGTTGTCGATAAGGAATTGATGAAGTTGTCATCAAGCGTTGTTCCTTTGCTAAAGAGAAAACCGTCACGAATGATGTCTTTTTTCAATGTTCTGGGCACGTGCTCACCATAGCCTTTAGCTACAAGCCGCTGTGGTTCAATTCCCCTGATGATCAGGTAATCGACAGCCGATTGTGCACGGCGCTGTGACAGGATGTCGTTACGCTCTTCCGTGTCTCTGGTATCGGTATGAGCAGCCAGCTCAATAACAAGGTTCGGGTTGTCGCGCAGTGTTTGAATGAGTCCTTGCAGAGAGTCCTGATACTGCGGTTTCAGATCCCACTTGGCCAGGTCGTAAAGGATTTCCGGCAGGACAATAGGTTCTGCAGGAATGGGTTCAAGTAGGAAATCTTTTTCAAAATCTTTACTAAATTCAACACCGACCGTGGTAATGGATCCACGGGTGTTGAAATAATTGGGTTTGGTGACAATAATTTCGTAGGTTGTGTTGGGTTCCAGCTGGCTTTTGCCAAACGAATAAAAACCATTTTCGTTGGTACGTGTGGTTACCGACAAGCCGCTTGAGCCAACCAGTTTTACCGAGGCATTTTCGACGAGCAATAATGTACGGTTGTCTTTTACTGTTCCTGACAAGGTAAATTCGAGTTGAGGTTCAACAAAGTACCAAACGTCTTCTTTTCCACGCGAGCCTTTTCTGTTAGAACTCAGGTATCCGAATTCTTCTTCAGGATGAAAAACGATCCCAAAATCATCCAGACTTGAGTTGATGGGGTATTTCAGGTTCTGTGGCGGGCCCCAGTTCCCTGCCGTGTCAATTGTTGACACAAAAACATCCAGACCGCCCATACCTCCATGGCCGTCAGAAGCGAAATAAAGGGTGGTGTCGTTCCTCAGAAAAGGAAACATTTCGTCACCCGGTGTATTAATAACGTCTCCAAGGTTGAGCGGTCTTCTGAATCCATCGGATTTGGAGTCGCGGTAGGCCACCCATATATCTTTCCCTCCCATACCGCTTTTCCGGTCGGCTGAGAAATAGATAATAAGCTCATTGTTGCTGATGGTTGGCTGACCGACCGTTGACATAGTATCTACCCCTTTGATATCTACCATTTCAGCCTGCCCCCAGTTTCTTCCTGTTCGCCGAGCTTTGTATATCTGGCAACCTGATTCTTTCTGTACGTCGTTGGAGCAACGCGTAAAATAAATGGTGTTGAACTTTTCGTTAAAGGTAGCTGCCCCTTCATTGGCATTGGTATTTACTGTTTCCGATTCATCCAGAAGAACGGGTTCGCTCCATTCATCTTTCCTGTCGATTTTTGCTACGAAAATATCGCTAAAGTTCTGTCCTGTCCAGTTATCGGTTTCTTTTCCTGTCGACCCTTCCCGTGTTGAGGTAAAGGCAATTTCGTTGTAGTTGTCGCTGGTAAAAGCCGGTGCAAAGTCCGATTCGCGCGAGTTTATTTTTTTTATATTGGTTACTTCGTATTTGGAAGGATTCTCTATCCACTCCTCAATAAGGGCAGCTGTTTCGGCCCCCATACGGCCTCTTGGGTCGTCAGGGACTTTAGCGGTATATGCATTGTACTGTTCAATGGCGTCCTCGTATTTTCCATTGATCTTCAGCGCATCGGCAAACCTCAGCAGGACTTCAGGGTTTCGTTTATCCCACTCGTTGGCAACAAGCCTTTTATAGGAGGCTTCGGCTCTTTTATAATTTCCCGTCAGGCGGTAACATTCGGCAAGTTGTGCTGTAATCCGGTTTTTTTCTTCCTTGTTTTTCTTAACTTTTGTATAGGCTTTTTTATACTTGTCGATAGCAAGCGTATATTGCTGTTTGGCAAAAGCTTCATCGGCCGGTTTGGCCGGATTGCGTTGTGCCGACAGTATGAATGGTGCAGTAATAATTATTAAGACAAATATTATTTTCAGAAAGGAGTTGTTCATTATACGTTGTTATTACTGATATAGTGTTTCATTAAACGAAATTAAACCTTATTTATTGGGTTTTTCACCTTGATTTTCTGCTTTCTCATCCGGTTTCAGTTCGGATTCTAGTTTGGATTTGTATTCGGATAATTTCTGGTCCCGCTCAATTCGGTCTGCTTCCCTGTTAATTTCTGTTTTTATATCTTCGGATGCTCTTTTAATCTCGTTAATGAACTTACCCAGATTTCTGGCTATTTCGGGTATTTTGTTCGGCCCGAAAATGATAAACACTGCCAAAACGATCAACAGTATTTCACCACTACCAAAATCAAAAAAAAGTAAACTCAAAGCTTGAATCTGTTTTAAGGTTGAAGCAAAAATAATAAAAAAAAGCCCTGTCCCGATTGCTATCGGGATCAGGACTTTTATTACACTTTTTTACGGACTATTTTTTCTTTTTCCGCGTATTCATTTTTGCTTCTTTGGCAAGCATGTCTTTTTCCTGTTTGTCACCTCCGAGCAAGTCGTAAGCAATCGGGCTCGCTGTAAACAGGGATGAGTATGTACCAACGAGGATACCTATCAACAACGCAAAAACAAATCCCCTGATAACCTCACCACCGAATATGAAGATTATGAGCAATACAACCAATGTAGTACCTGATGTGTTGATGGTACGTGCCAGGGTACTGTTCAAACCTTCGTTTATATTTCTTTTTAACGTATGTTTCGGGAATAGGTGCGTGTATTCACGGATACGGTCGAAGATAATTACCGTGTCGTTGATGGAATAACCTATAATGGTCAGGATCGCAGCAATGAATGCCTGGTCCACCTCCATACTGAATGGTAATATGCCATAGAACAGCGAGAACATACCCATGGTAATAATCGAGTCATGAAACAAGGCAGCCACACCGGCCAGTCCATATTGCCATTTCTTAAACCTGATGGCAATATATATAAAGATGATGATCAATGCAAAAACTACAGCATACACAGCACGGGTTCTAATATCGTATGCGATTGTAGGCCCGATCTTTTGCGAACTGAGGATGCCCAACAGTTTGCTCTCGCCTTCAGCTTCCGTTGAAAACTCGTTATATTCTATCTTGTTCGAGTAGAATTGAGATAATCCTTCAAATAACTTTGTCTGGATTAATGAGTCAACATAAGTTGAGTCATTATCAATCAGGTATTTTGTAGTCAGTTTGATCTGGCTGTTGGGGCCAAATGTTTTTACTTCGGGTGCTGCTCCTTCAAAAATTGTTGTCAGGTTCTTTCTGATATCTTCCGTATTCACATCATTGTCGAAACGAATGATGTATGTACGGCCTCCTGTAAAATCGATTCCAAAGTTCAGTCCTTTGGTAGCCAGCGACCCGACACTAATAATGATCAGAATAGCTGAAAAGATATAGGCTTTCTTACGGATTTCAACAAATCTATATTGGGTGTTTGCCAGTGTGTTTGCCGTAAATTTATTACTGAAGTTGATCTTTTTGTTCTTTTCCATCATCCAGTTAAAAACTAACCTCGATATAAAGATGGCGGTGAACAAAGAGGAAATGATACCGATAATAAGTGTTGTTGCAAATCCTTGCACAGGACCGGTTCCAAAAATATAAAGCACAATACCGGTCAGTAATGTGGTAACGTTACCGTCGATAATAGCTGAGTATGCATTTTTATAACCATCAGTAATGGCTAACCTGAAGCCTTTTCCGGCCCTGATTTCCTCCTTAATACGCTCGTAGATAATTACGTTGGCATCCACTGCCATACCCAAGGTAAGAACGATACCGGCCATACCGGGTAAGGTAAGTACTGCTCCCAGAGATGCCAGTACACCAAACAGGAAGAATATGTTAGTGATCAGTGCGAAGTTGGCTACCAGACCGGCCCTGTTGTAATATACAACCATATAGACCAGGACCATAATAAACGCAAGAATGAAAGAATTCATGCCCGCATTAACGGCTTCACGTCCCAGTGAAGGTCCTACAACTGCTTCTTCAACTATTTTAGCTGGTGCGGGTAATTTTCCTGCTTTTAATATGTTGGCAAGGTCTTGCGCTTCTTCAAGAGTCATGCTGCCACCTGAGATTGATGATCTTCCCGTAGGAATTTCATCATTTACATTGGGGTAGGAATACACATAATTATCGAGTACAATGGCAATTTGCCTGCCAATGCTTTCTCCTGTAAGTCTTTTCCATATTTTGGCGCCCTGGGCGTTCATCTGCATGTCCACACTTACGCCGCCATTATTGTCGTAATCCTGGCGTGCGTCAACAATCACATCACCACCGAGGGCTGCGCCTCCCTGAGTTGCCTTTAATCCGACAAGCTCAAGTAAATTGGGGCGGGATGGGTCTGGTTTTACAGTCCAGACAAGTTTCAGATCTCTTGGAAATACATCTTTGGCTAACCGCAGCATATGGTTGATACGTGCCGTATCTTTGATAGCGGCAACGCCCATTCGTGCCGATTGCGCCGGATATGTTTGCCCGGTTTCGTTCTGAACATAAGAAGGCATCAGGTAGGCATACAGAGGGTATTTCTTAGCGTATTGCTGAAAGTTCTCCTCAGTATTGGTGGTTGTGTCACTTTCTATTTGTTCCAACAGTTTGTCTGTAGTCGTATCGCTGACGGCTTCCATCAAACTGTCAATCGGCATTTCATCAATCTTTTCTTTTTCTTCCGCTTCTGTTTCAGTTACCTCTTCTGCCACACCATCCTGAGTTTCGGTTTCAATAGCTTCTGTGTCAGTAACCTCAGCTTCTTTGTCGATATCTTCTGTTCGAAGCAGAGCATTGGCTTCGTCGAAATACTGGTATACTTCCGCAAAATTGTAGGTTTCCCAGAACTCAAGTTTAGCAGTTCCCTGAAGCAGCTTACGCACACGGTCAGGGTCTTTGATTCCGGGTAATTCAATTAAGATACGCCCGGTGGTTGCCAGTTTTTGGATGTTGGGCTGGGCTACACCGAAACGGTCAATACGTGTACGAAGAATCTGAAACGACCTGTCGATAGCATCTTCGGCTTCTTTGCGGATAACAGCAAGGACTTCTTCATTGGTTGAATTAGTCGTAATGCCCTTGTCGCGGAATTCGAATAAGAAAATAGATGCCAGTTGTGCATTAGGGTCCACTTCCTGAAATGCTTCTCCAAACAGAGTGACAAAGTCTTTGTTACTGCTCTTTTGTTTCTGATACGTCTGAGCCAGGGCTTTTTTAAATACCGGATCATCGCTGTTTCCCGAAAGGGCTTTGATGATATCACCAACGGACACTTCCAGTACAACGTTCATACCCCCTTTCAGGTCGAGGCCAAGATTTATCTCTCGTTCTTTGGCTTCTTTGTACGTATAATCGTCAATAAAAATGTTGTAAACTACTTCATTGGAAATACTGTCCAGGTAATAGTTTTCTCTTGCTTTGGCAATCGAATCAAGGTAATAATTCCTTAAAATTTCGTTATCCCCTGCGAGTTCTTGTGCCACGTTTTGAGCAGTTTCGTTTACTGCATAATTTTTAGCATCTCTTTCAACCGATGTTGTTACATAAGTAAAACTTAGCTGATAAAGACACACTAAAGCAAAGGCGATGGCAAAAAACTTGATAGCTCCTCTGTTTTGCATTTGATTATAAAATTTATGATTTTACTTCAATTTTTTGAGGGTGCAAAAATAGAATATTATTTGAGAATTAACAATTTAAATACAAGAAATCATTCGATTGCTTTTTGCCTGATATTCAAAAAATTAATTAAAAGTATATTTGACAGACACACATTACTTGTTTTTTAACCACTTCCATATTTCGGCATAACTAACTTTTTTACCGTACATCAGGATACCCGTGCGGTATATTTTCGCTGCCAGCCAGGTAGTTGCGATAAAACCCAGAATAAGTAAAACAGCCGATGTCCATATCTGCCACAGTGGTACACCAAACGGGATGCGCATCATCATGGTTACCGGTGAGGTAAAAGGGATAAAAGACAGCCACATGGATAAAGAGCTGTCAGGCTGGTTGATAATCACACCTGTCATCATCACCGAAAAAATAAGCGGTATGGACACAGGAAGCATAAACTGCTGGGTGTCGGCATCCTGGTCAACAGCACCGCCGATAGCTGCAAAAAGCGAGGCATACAGCAGAAAACCACCGAGAAAATAAAAGATGAAGCTGAAGATCATGACCCTGAAATTAATTCCGTCAATTATTTCCTTAACAAGTTCCAATTTGTCCAGCCCGATATTTTCTGTCTGAATTGACTGCTCAATAACCTGACCTGACTGATCCCACTGCGCTAAGTTCTCAGGAATGCTACCCCCGAATAATCCGGATTGAAAAATCCCTAGAAATAAGGCTGTTAGCACGATCCAGAGAAAGAACTGTGTCAGGCCCACCAGGGCGATGCCCACAATTTTTCCCATCATGAGCTGGAAGGGTTTTACCGATGAAATGATTACCTCCACAATACGGGAAGATTTTTCTTCCATCACTCCTTTCAATACCTGAGCCCCAAACATAAAAATGAAGAAATAGATCATGATGCCGGCAAAAATGGACAGGCCCACTTCCACTTCGGTGTTGCTCTTCTTTTCAACACCTCCTTCTTCGATCCGGTAGGTAGTTAAATTAATGTTGGTTTTGGCAGATTTGATAACTTCCGGATCGATGCCCGATGCCAGTAGCTTCCTGTTCTCGATCTCTTTTTTCATTACCGTCCGGATGTATGTCGTAACATTTAGCCCCGGTTGAATTGTGGAGTATAACTGGGCATTTACCGGAATGTTCAGTTGTGTGCGTGGAATATACAGAAGCAAGTCACCTTTCTCATGTATGGCGTTCTCTTTGCTTGTCTCCAGATCATCGTAAATATAATAGAAAGTGATGTTGTCCTGATCTTTGAATTTCTCATGAAACCAGCCGGTTTCGTCCAGAACAGCCACCCTTTTTTTTGTTGCTTCGCTCCAGTCGGCCAAAAATGCAGGAAGAATTATAGTTGCTGCCATAAGAAGGGGGCCGAGAATGGTCATGATGATGAAGGATTTTTTCTTCACCCGCGACAAATACTCCCGTTTTATGATCAGCAGTGTTTTATTCATGTTGCGCGTTGTTGACTTCCTGAATAAAGATATCATTGATGGAAGGTAATACCTCCCGGTATGAGGTAATTTCGGCCTGCGGCATTATCGCATGAAGCAATTCATTGGGCGACCCGCTTCCTGTTATTTTTATGCGGCTGTTAAAAGTGCCGTTGGTTCGGTTTGTCGATAAAACGGTAAAACCTTCTTTATCCAGTAAAAGTTCCTTAGGTGATTTGTATGTGATTTCGAAAATATTAGCTTTAAACCTGTTAATAATTTCGTTGATTTCACCAGAGAGGATTACCTTGCTGTTGTTGATGAGCGCAATGTGGTCGCAAAGCTCTTCAACCGATGCCATGTTGTGTGTAGAAAAAATGATTGTAGCACCTTCTGCTCTTAGCTTTAAGATCTCTTCCTTTAGCAAGTTCACATTGATTGGGTCGAAACCGCTGAAAGGCTCGTCAAAAATTAATAGTTTGGGTTGGTGTATAACCGTAACAATGAATTGTACTTTTTGCTGCATCCCTTTGGAGAGTTCTTCCACCTTTTTATGCCACCACGAGCTTATGTCGAATTTATCAAACCACTCTTTCAGTTTTGTATATGCCTCCTGTTTGGGCATTCCTTTCAGTTGTGCCAGGTACAGCGCCTGCTCGCCAACTTTCATTTTTTTGTAAAGGCCTCGTTCTTCGGGCAGGTAACCGATAAATTGTGTATGGGAAGGTGTCATTTTCTTACCCTCCAGAAAAATTTCTCCGCTGTCCTTAGCCAATATCATATTAATGATTCGGATCAGGGTTGTTTTGCCGGCTCCGTTCGGGCCAAGCAGGCCAAAGATGCTTTGTTGTTCTACATCAATGGAAACTTTGTCCAGCGCTTTGTGACCGGCATAAGATTTTGCTACATCTATGGCTTGAAGCAGGGACATCAACGGTTTTTTTTGTGCTTCTTATTTTAATTCAGGCAATAATACAAAGATATTAAACGCCTGAGAGTCTTTACTATGAAAAGAATTCACGCATTCTGTCGAAGTAACTTTTATCCTGAGCCGTGGGATTAGGTTTAAAATTAGCAGAACTTTTCATCTTTTCAAGCATTTCCTTTTCTTCTTTGCTCAAGTGTTTTGGCACCCAAACGTTTACATTCACAAGCAAGTCACCTTTTCCGTAACCATTCACATCGGGCAGGCCTTTACCTTTCAGGCGTAAGACTTTGCCCCCCTGAGTTCCGGCAGGTATTTTTATTTTTGCTTTTCCGTCAACTGTGGGTATTTCGGTTGTTGTACCTAAGGCTGCATCTGTAAAACTGACAAACAGATCATACAGTAGGTTGTTGCCATCTCTTGTCAGGCCGGAATTGTCCTTTTTCTCTTCGATCAGAACGAGTAAGTCGCCCGGAACACCACCCCTTGGCGCTGCATTACCTTTACTACTGACAGACAATTGCATGCCTTCGGCAACACCTGGGGGAACTTTAAATGTAACTACCTCTTCTCCCTGTACAATTCCGTTACCATGGCATTGTTTACATTTATTAGTAATTATTTCTCCTTCGCCTCCGCATTGCGGGCAGGTAGATGAAGTTTGCATCTGCCCCAGAAATGTGTTGGCAATTTTGGTAACCTGGCCGGCACCACCGCATGTAGGACATGTAGATTTGTCGCTACCATGTTCGGCCCCTGTTCCCTGACAGGCTGGGCAGGAAACATATTTCCGGAGTTTTATTTTTTTCTCCGTTCCATGGGCAATCTCTTTCAGGCTTAACGTTACTTTTACCCGTAAATTCGATCCTCTCCTGACCCGACGCCTTCCAGATCGCTGACCTCCGAAACCGCCACCAAAACTACCTCCGAATGCACCTCCGAAAATATCGCCAAAATGGCTGAATATGTCATCCATTGACATATGTTGAGCACCGCTAAAACCTCCTGATCCGCTAAGCCCGCTATGACCAAACTGATCATACCTGCTGCGTTTCTCTTGATTGCTCAACACCTCATAAGCCTCGGCCGCTTCTTTAAATTTTTCTTCCGCCTCCTTATTGTCAGGGTTTTTATCGGGATGATATTTTAATGCCAGTTTCCGGTAAGCTTTTTTTAGTTCTTCGGGCGTTGCGTTTTTTGAAACACCTAAAATATCGTAATAATCTTTTTTGCCCATATCCGTTTCTGTGTAATAATTATTCATCTGTTGTATTAAAATATTAACTACCCACCACAACTTTTGCAAACCGAAGTACTTTGTCGTTGAGTAAATATCCCTTCTGAATTACGTCGACCACTTTTCCTTTCATTTTTTTTCCAGCATCAATATTTGTAATGGCCTCATGAAAATCCGTGTTAAAATCGGTTCCCATCGAGTTCATCGGTTCTAATCCTTTTTGACTGAGTGTATTAAATAGCTTGTTGTAAATAAGTTCTACACCCGAAACCAAATCGTCTTCTGAGGTATGTTCTTTCAGTACCTGCATGGCTCTTTCAAAGTCATCCAGTACTGGTAGCAGATCAACAATTAAATCCTGGGATGCTGATTTCTGCAACGCTAATTTTTCCTTAATAGTCCTCTTCCTGTAGTTATCAAATTCCGAATACAGCCGTACATATTTATCCTGCATTTCTCCCAGCTCTTCTTTCAGTTTTTTAGCTGTTGATGACTTTTTTGTCACCTTGCCTTCTTTAACTTTACTTTCCGTCTTAGCAGCAGTTGATTCTTTCTTTTTATCTTTTTCGTCTTTTTTTTGTGCCATCTTTTTCGTCATGATTTTCTATATACAATAAGGTATTTTCGGAACACAATTTTTTTGCCAATATCGATAAACGGCCATATTGGCAGAAGATTTGTTTTAATAACTTAAAAGGAAAATTAAATTCGTTCGATATCCGCCCCTAGTTGCCGTAGCCGGATGTCAATATTTTGATAACCCCTGTCAATCTGATTAATATTCTCGATGATGCTTGTTCCTTTAGCAGATAAAGCCGCAATGAGCAATGCAACCCCTGCCCTGATATCAGGAGAACTCATCTTTATTCCTTTTAACGATTGTTTATGATTGAGGCCAATAACTGTAGCTCTGTGCGGATCGCAGAGAATGATCCGAGCACCCATATCAATCAACTTATCCACAAAGAAAAGCCGGCTTTCAAACATCTTCTGATGAATCAGAACACTACCTTTTGCTTGTGTGGCCACCACCAGAACGATGCTGATAAGGTCGGGTGTAAATCCGGGCCAGGGCGCATCGGCAATGTTCATAATGGAACCATCGATAAAGGTCTTTATTTCATATTCCTCTTTGGCAGGTACTATTATATCATTCCCGTTCTGTTTAACCGTAACGCCAATTTTTCTGAATACATCCGGGATAAGCCCCAGGTCGTGTAACTGTACATTTTTGATAGTAAGTTCTGATTGTGTCATGGCAGCAAGGCCGATGAAACTGCCCACTTCAATCATGTCAGCCAGCAAAGTATGTTCGGTTCCATTCAGATGGCGAACTCCTTCAATAGTGAGCAGATTAGAACCAATGCCCTCAATTTTTGCCCCCATGCGGTTGAGCATCTTACACAGTTGAACAAGATAGGGTTCGCAAGCTGCATTAAAAATGGAGGTCTTTCCTTTGGCCATTACTGCTGCCATAATGATGTTGGCTGTTCCCGTGACGGAAGCTTCTTCCAGCAGCATATAATTTCCTGTCAAATTTTTTGCCGCTACATGATAACTCTTTTCTTCGTCGTTGTAAGTAAAGGTTACGCCCAGTTTCTGTAATCCTATGAAATGCGTGTCAAGACGTCTCCGTCCGATCTTGTCGCCACCGGGCTGAGGAAGGTAGCCGGTTCCAAAACGAGCCAGCAACGGCCCCAAGATCATAACGCTGCCCCGGATACTGGTTGCTTTTTCGTAATACTCTTTTGTCCTGATATAGTCGATATTTATATTATCGGCCTGAAAAATGTATGCGTTGGGGCCTGTTATGGATATCTTTACTCCAAGGCCTTTAAGGAGGTCAATAAGCCGGTTCACGTCAACAATGTCCGGTACATTCGTCATGTGTACTTTGTCAGCAGTAAGCAATACGGCGCAAAGTACCTGCAGGGCTTCATTTTTAGCGCCCTGCGGAATGATGTCTCCCGACAGTTTGTTGCCGCCGTTAATTTTAAAAGAATTCATAGGTTTGATTTTCATCCATTAAAATAACGAAAAATGAATTATAATTTAAATGTGACCATAAAAATAATTTTAGAACGGCAATGTCACCTAAACCAGACGATCTCTATTGTTGCCGCTTTTTTCTTTTCCCGCTGTTGTCTTTTGAACGCGGTATGAATTTCTTTTTCCGGCTCTTATTACGGGCTAAAATATCCGATGTTGCAGTCAGCTTTTGCTCGTCCGAAAGTGTTAGCTTACCGTCAGATAATATATTCAGATGATGCGCAATAACCTCATCATCAACCGATTCGCGGTTCCAGTTTAAATATGACTTCTTCAAATGGTTTGCGATTGTATGTACCAAAGCTTCTTTTTCAGGACTATCTTCGAATGCGCATGCTTCTTTGATGATGGCTTCAATATTTTTCCCGTAATGGCGGAACTTGATCTTTTTATCGCTGTACAATACCTTATCGGGCTTACGTTCCAGCGTGTCTTTTTCAGGTTTTGGATAAGGGCCGTCAACATCCAGGCGGAAATCGGATACAATAAAAAGATGATCCCATAAAGTCCGCATATAATCACTCGAATCGTGGTTCTGTGGATTCATTGACGCCATAACACTTACGATGTATTTAGCGGCATTAGTGCGTTTTTCCCGGTCTTCAATGGTTAAGGCGTACGCTACCATTTTCTGAATGTTGCGACCATATTCGGGAATGATCAGTTTTTCTCGTTGTGAATTATATTCCATAATACAATGTAACTTTATAATAAGGTTGGAACGGCTCTTTAAATAAGACGTCAATTTTGCGCAAAATTAGCTAAATAATTATATGGTAAGGCGCAAGCGTTTAATTTTTACTGTTTAGGTAATAATCTTCAACTTGGCAAACCGGAGTAAGAGGTTCTTTTTACCCACCACGCTAAAATAAACTGTAGCTTTTTTATTGGGTCCCTGTCCTTCAATTGCGATCACTTTTCCGAGACCAAATCTGGAATGTTCTACCTGCATTCCGGTTTGTAACTCTGAAGTGTCGGAAGCTTCAAAGGTAATCTCTTCTTCTTTAGAAGTCCTTCTTCCCAGTAAAGTCATGCCCGGTTTGATGTTACTCCTTTTCTGCGGTCTATTTACTTTCCCATCGAGCTGAATGGAAGCTTTTTTAGGTTTTTCAAAAAGCGACTCGTCTATTTCTTCTAAAAATCTGCTTGGTTCCGATATGGTGAACTGTCCCCATTGGTAGCGGCTTTCAGCATACGACAGAGTTATCTTGTTCATGGCACGGGTTAACGCTACATAAAACAGGCGTCGTTCTTCTTCCAGGTCAGCCCGCGAGTTGATGGAATGTATGGAAGGAAAGAGATTTTCTTCCATACCAACGATGTGGACATTGGAAAACTCAAGTCCCTTAGCTGCATGAATGGTCATAAGAGACACCTTATTGTTGTCATCATCGTCTTTATCTGCATCGGTTAGTAAGGCTACATTCTGCATGAACTCATCCAGCGTACCCTGTTCCGCCATGTCGCCTTCATTTTCTTTGGCCGCAGCTTCCGAAAACTCCTTGATGGCATTGAGTAACTCTTCCATATTTTCCACCCTGCTGATTCCTTCTGGCGTATCTTCTTCGTGGTATAATTTTAAAAGACCTGATGATACGGCAATATGACGCGCCACTTCGTAGGCATCTTTTTTCTTCAGTTCTGTTTTAAAGCTCTTAATCATGGTAGTAAAATCGGTCACTTTCTTTATGATGCCCGAATTTACAGCAACATGGTATTTACCCGGATCTTTGATCACTTCCCATAAGTTGACATTGTATTCATCAGCGGCTACGATCATTTTCTCCATACTCGTTTTTCCAATGCCTCTGGCCGGCTGGTTGATAGCACGTTGAAGGGCATCCTCGTCGTTATGATTGATCGTAAGGCGAAAATAGGCCAGCAGGTCTTTTATTTCCTTGCGGCTGTAAAAAGAGAGACCTCCGTAAATACGGTACGGTATATTTAATTTCCGTAGCGATTCTTCAATAGCACGCGACTGGGCATTAGTACGGTATAAAACGGCAAAGGAACTGTGAGGCAACTGATAGTTCATTTTACTCTCAAAAATGGCATTAGCAACGAGTTGACCTTCTTCATTATCGCTGGTTGCTTTGATCAGTCCGATTTTTTGCCCTAACTCATTTTCCGTCCACACAGTTTTTTGAATCCTGTCTTTATTGAATGTAATTACCTTATTGGCAGCCTCTACAATATTCTTTGTCGATCGGTAGTTCTGTTCAAGTTTAAAAAGCTGAAAATCCGGATAGTCACTTTTGAAGTTCAGCATATTGGTAATGTTGGCACCACGAAATGCGTAAATGCTCTGAGCATCATCGCCCACAACACAAATATTTTCAGTGTTGGCTGCCAGTTTTTGAATAATCAGGTACTGGGCGTGGTTGGTGTCCTGATACTCATCGACAAGAATATGTTTGAACTTTAACTGGTATTTGTACAACACATCGGCAAAATCGCGGAAAAGGATATAGGTGTTAAAAAGCAGGTCATCGAAGTCCATAGCGTCGGCTCTTTTTAACTTGGCTTCGTAACTTTTGTAAATGTCTTTGATCAGGGGTTTGCGTGCGCTGGTATCAGCAGATACAATTTCCGGGTTCTCACTATAGTCTGTCGCATTGATCAGGCTCGACTTAGCCATGGAAATACGGTGTGCTACATAGCTTGCAGCATATGTTTTGGGGTCGAGATTTTTGTCTTTTATAATTTGTTTAATGAGCCGTTTACTGTCGTCTGAGTCGTAAATAGAATAATTGGAAGGATATCCCAGATGGTGTCCTTCTATTCGTAATATCTTAGCAAATACAGAATGAAATGTGCCCATCCAGACATTCCGTGCGTCAGTACTGCCAACCAGTTCAACCACCCGATCTTTCATTTCGCGGGCAGCTTTATTCGTGAAAGTCAAAGCCAGAATATTGAACGGGTCAATCCCCTGCTCAAGCAGATAAGCCACTTTATAGGTCAGTACACGTGTTTTTCCAGATCCCGCTCCGGCAATAACCATCATTGGACCATTGGTGTGTACTACGGCCTTATATTGTTCTTCGTTAAGCTGTGTTAAAAAGTTGCTCATCTGATTTTAAATGTGCCCGCAAAAATACCTTAATTATCTGTTCCGGGCTGATCATTTTACATTGGATTTTCAACAAATCATTTTTCGTGTATTTTTGGAGTGAATATGAACCGTACTTCTGTGAATAAATCATGGGATTTGCTGTTGTTGCTTATAGTAATAGTGGCCTTTCTACTCAGGTTCTGGCGCTTTACTGACATCCCGTTTACATTCGATGAGCTAAGCGCTGTGAGTCGGACAACTTATGATAATTTTCGCGACCTGATTAAATATGGGGTCATTGAAAAAGACACGCATCCGGCAGGGGTGCAGGTATTTATGTATTACTGGATCCGCTTGTTCGGCGATGCCGAGTGGATAGTGAAGCTGCCTTTTATGTTGGCGGGTCTTGCATCGGTATGGATTGCTTATGTTATTGCCAAGCTTTGGTTCAACTCCACCACAGCCGTATTAACAGTGTCTTATATGGCAACTCTTCAGTTGTTTGTGCTGTACAGCCAGATAGCCCGGCCTTATGCCAGTGGTTTGTTTCTTACATTGATGATGGTTTATTTCTGGAGTAGGTATCTGGTGCAGGGATACCGAACGGCAGACCTCGTCTTATTTGTCCTGTTTGCAGCCTTTTCAAGTTATGATCATCATTTTAGCCTGCTTTTTGCCGCGATTGTTGGTTTTTCGGGCCTGTGGTTTGTAAAAGCGGATAAAAGACTCCAATATATGCTGGCAGGCATAGCTATTTTTGTTTTATATATACCGCATCTGCCGGTTTTTCTCAGCCAGCTAAATAAAGGTGGAATTGGCGGTTGGCTTGCCAAACCATCACCCTGGTTTCTTTTCCGGTTTCTTACATGGTTGTTTCATTATTCCTTTTGGGTGGCATTGGTACTCTCAGGAGTGTTCTTTTTCATCCTCATTACCTCCGGAAAAAAGGTTCCCCCGGCAGACCGGAGAATTCGGTGGTTTATGTTGTTGTGGTTTTTGCTGCCTGTTGTCATTGGCTATCTGTATTCTGTGCTGTTCGAACCGATTATCCAATACTCGCTGCTTATCTTTTCAACACCTTATTTATTCATGCTGCTATTCTCCTATACAGGTAGTGCGAAGAAAAAGTATCTTACCTTGTCAGTTTTACTGATTCTTACAGTAAATTCACTCACATTGATCTTTACCAGAGAACATTATAAGGTGTTTTATAAGCAGCCTTTTGAACATGTGGTAAAAAGTGCTCTTGCTATGGACCAGCAAACTCCCGGAAAGATTATGATTATCAACAATTATATTCCTTATTATAGTGAGTATTATTTCAGAAAGTATCACAAAACCTTACCCTATTATACAGTTCGCAACAAAGATCTTTCGATAGCTGATTTTAAAAATATATTATCAAGTATAGAAGAAAATAAAGTTATTACTTCCGGATTGAGCAGTGGCTATTTCCAACTGATCAAAGAACAGTTTCCGCATTGGGTTGGTTTCAACAGGGGGTTTACGTTTGAAGAGTATGTTATGGCCAATGATCTCCTTCCCAACACGGATGAATTATATCCCGCTCTGATTTCAGAAGTGTCGTTCGGTAATGATCAATTGGCTCACTGGAAAGTCAATAAAAAAAATCTGCTGCAGGATTCCGTTTCCGGTTTGTATTTATATAAGGTATTGCCTGATCAGGAATACAGTCTGCCATTTAAGATGCCGTTGGGGCAGATGGTTAGCAATATATACTCGTTTGTTGACATCGAAATGGAAATAAAAACGGAAGATACACTACCGGACCTCGCCCTTGTTGCGGAGATAAGAAAGAACAAAGAGATGGTGAGATGGCAGGCTGCTAATTTTAGAGATTTCGACCTCGTTCCGGGAACCTGGCAGAAAATTTTCCTGACGGTGGACATGCAGGTTGCTATGAAAGATAAAAACAGGATTGATAGTAATTATGTATTTAACATGTTTCTTTGGAATAAGAATAAGAGCCAGTGTCTGGTAAGAAGTGTCAATATTTATAAAAGACCTGGTAATCCATATCGCTACGTTCTTTTTACGGATATTCCGAGAATCAGCCACAAAGGACTTTCTGCAGAGGAATGAATTCACAGGCTTCCTAAAGTTCCCATCGTTGGCGCCTTCACTAACGACACAACGATTCCTTATTATCTTCAAATATCCCCCAACGTTGGTGTCTTCACCAACGATCAACAGTTAATGATGACACCAACCGGGTGATGTTGGTGATATTTCAGAGTAGTTGCAAACTACACTGAGGCTGATAAATTAGCGGACTGAAAAAGATGATCGGTCTTCCAAAAAATGAAAACTGGTTTTTCCTTCATTTCGCCCGTAAATTTTTTCATTTGCTTGCTTGGTTTTCAGAAAAATGTTTTTACCTTTGCAGCCCGTTTCGGTAGGGTAACGATAAAACCTTCTGAAACAGTTGTATTTAAAGGAACCTGACAAGGTCAAACACTATAGGTTCTTACGCAAGAAATGAAAAGTTTTTATTAAAATTGCGTCGTTTGTTTGAAAAAAGTATCCTTCCCTTGTCAGATTTCCGGAATTTACAGCAAAAATATTAGGAGTTAAGTTTTAATAAATTTAATATGCCAACTATACAGCAGTTAGTAAGAAAAGGCCGCAAAAAGCTTGTCGATCAGAGCAAGTCGAAGGCACTCGATTCATGTCCGCAACGACGCGGTGTATGTGTGAGGGTTTATACAACCACACCTAAAAAACCTAATTCGGCTATGCGTAAAGTAGCTAGGGTAAGGCTTACCAACGGAAAAGAGGTGAATGCCTACATTCCGGGTGAAGGACACAATCTTCAGGAGCACTCAATTGTTATGATTCGTGGCGGACGTGTGAAAGATTTACCTGGTGTAAGGTATCACATTATCCGTGGAGCTTTAGATACTTCAGGTGTAGAAGGACGTACGCAGCGCAGATCGAAATACGGGACAAAGAGGCCTAAGAAAAAATAATAGTGGTTAAGAATAATAAGCTTTATATATAATGAGAAAAGCAAAACCAAAAAAAAGAATCATCCTTCCCGACCCAAAATTTAACGATGTTTTGGTGACGAAGTTTGTAAACAACCTCATGTTGCAAGGGAAGAAAAGTACTGCTTACAGAATTTTTTATGAAGCAATGGACACTGTAGCGGCAAAAACAAGTGAAGACCCGATCGAAGTATGGAAAAAAGCCCTTGCCAATGTTACACCGGCTGTAGAGGTTAGAAGTCGTAGAATAGGTGGAGCTACTTTTCAGATTCCTTCTGAAATTCCAGCAAGCCGCAAACAGTCTATTGGCATGAAAAACCTGATCGGCTTCTCCCGGAAACGTCATGAAAAAAGTATGGGACAGAAGTTGGCTGGTGAGATTTTGGCTGCTTATAAAGATGAAGGCGCTGCTTATAAAAAGAAAGAAGATACGCACAGAATGGCTGAAGCAAACAAGGCATTCTCACATTTTAGATTTTAAATGAACAGCTTGAAAAAATAAATGGCAGCTCAAATAAACATATCCAATAAATTAGGTCTTAACCGTAATATCGGGATTATGGCTCATATTGACGCGGGTAAAACCACTGTCACAGAGCGCATCCTGTATTATACGGGGAAGAACTATAAAATTGGTGAAGTACACGAAGGAGCTGCTACCATGGACTGGATGGTTCAGGAACAGGAGCGTGGAATTACGATTACCTCAGCGGCTACAACTGTTTACTGGGATCTGTTCAATAAAAAATATAAGATAAATATTATCGATACTCCGGGTCACGTTGACTTTACGGTAGAGGTGGAACGCTCATTACGTATTCTTGACGGCGCTGTAGCTTTATTCTGTGCTGTTGGCGGTGTTGAGCCACAATCAGAAACTGTATGGAGACAAGCCGATAAGTATAATGTACCACGTATAAGCTTTGTCAATAAAATGGACAGGGCCGGTGCTGACTTTTTCGGAGTGGTCGATCAGATCAAAGAAAGGCTTGGTGCTAATCCGGTGCCAATTCAAATACCCATAGGAGCAGAAGAAGATTTCCGCGGGGTTGTTGACCTTGTTAAAGATAAAGCTTTTATTTGGGATGATACGGACAAGGGATTGACTATTACGGAAATACCTATACCTGAAGATCTTGAAGAACTGGCACATACCTATCGGATGAAATTGATCGAAGGTGTGGCTGAGGAAAGTGATGAGCTGCTTGAGAAATTTATGGAAGATCCGCATTCTATTACTGAAGAAGATATGATCGAAGTGATCAGAAAAGCAACACTGTCAATGGAAATAACACCTGTCATGTGTGGTTCTGCTTTTAAGAATAAAGGAGTTCAAATGCTGTTGAATTCTATTATCGAATTTCTTCCGAGCCCGTTGGATGTTCCACCTATAACCGGTATAAATCCGAAATCGGATCAGGATGTCGTTCGTCATGCTGATCCTGATGATCATTTCAGTGCATTGGCTTTTAAAATTGCCACCGATCCATTCATCGGGCGCCTGGTTTTCTTCAGAGTTTATTCAGGTACATTGAAAGCAGGTTCTTATGTATATAATGTATCTACCGGTAAAAAAGAAAGAATCAGCCGGCTCATGCAAATGCATGCCAACAAGCAGGAGCCGATGGAAAAAATAGAAGCAGGTGATATTGGTGCTGCTGTCGGGTTTAAAACCATCCGTACGGGTGACACCTTATGTGATGAGAAACATCAGATTATTCTTGAGTCCATGACATTCCCCGATCCTGTAATCAGTGTAGCTATTGAACCGAAAACACAGAAAGATTTAGATAAAATGTCATCGGCGTTGGCAAAATTATCAGAGGAAGATCCTACTTTCAAAGTCAGGAGTGATGAAGATTCGGGACAGACAATTATTTCCGGAATGGGCGAATTGCATCTCGATATTCTTATCGACAGGATGAAGCGCGAGTTTAATGTAGGATGTAATGTTGGCCAGCCTCAGGTTTCATATAAGGAACGTATTGTAGGCTCAGGCGAATACAGGGAAATATATAAGAAGCAAACAGGTGGCAGGGGTAAATTTGCCGATATCCAATTTGAAATTGGACCAGCTGACGATAGTGAAGAAGGATTGCAATTTATTGACGAGATTAGGGGGGGTACTATACCTAAAGAATTTATACCATCGGTTAAAAAAGGATTCAAGGCAGCTATGCAAAATGGAGTACTCGCTGGATACCCTGTAGATAGTATGAAGATCAGGTTGTTCGATGGATCATTCCATGCGGTAGATTCCGATCAGTTATCTTTTGAACTGGCTGCAAAAATCGGGTTTAAGAATGCAGCCCGAAAAGTGAAATCTGTTCTGCTGGAGCCGGTTATGAAGCTGGAGATAGTAACACCTGATGAATATGTTGGTGACGTTACAGGCGACCTGAACAAGAGACGGGCAATCGTTGAGAATGTAGCGGCAAAAGTTGGAGCGCAGGTGGTTCAGGCTAAAGTGCCATTATCAGAAATGTTTGGTTATGTTACTACACTGAGGTCATTAACTTCAGGAAGGGCAAACTCAACATTGGAATTTTACAGATATGAGCCTGTTCCAAAATTTGTTACCGAAGAGATCATTAAAGAAGTTAAAGGAATAATTAGTTAAAAACGTTATAAAAGTGAGCCAAAGAATTAGAATTAAGCTTAAATCTTACGATCATAATCTGGTTGATAAATCAGCAGAGAAGATTGTAAAAGCGGTAAAACAAACAGGTGCTGTTGTCAGCGGACCTATCCCTTTACCAACTCATAAAAAGGTATTCACTGTTAACCGTTCAACTTTTGTGAACAAAAAGTCAAGGGAACAGTTTGAACTGAGCACATTTAAGAGGTTGATGGATGTGTATAACTCATCCTCAAAAACAATTGATTCTTTAATGAAACTGGAATTACCCAGCGGTGTTGAGGTTGAGATAAAAGTTTAACAATTCAGAACGGATAAAAGATAAAGAGAAATGTCAGGATTATTAGGTAAGAAAATAGGTATGACCAGCATATTCGATGAGAATGGTAAAAACATTCCGTGTACTGTTATTGAAGCTGGGCCATGCGTGGTAACCCAAGTCCGTACCAAGGAAAAAGACGGTTACGAAGCTATTCAGCTTGCTTTTGAAGATAAGAAAGAAAAGCACACAACAAAAGCTTTGAAAGGGCATTTTGCCAAGGCGAAGACAACTCCTAAAAGATTTATTGCGGAGTTTACCAGGTTCGAAGAAAAAAAGGAATATGGTGATGTGCTTACGGTAGACGTGTTTGTTGAAGGCGAATACATTGATGTGGTTGGTACTTCAAAGGGAAAAGGGTTTCAGGGGGTTGTAAAACGTCATGGATTCCGCGGAGTAAATGATGCTACACACGGACAGCATAACCGAATGAGAGCCCCGGGTTCGATTGGCGCTTCGTCATATCCGTCAAGAGTTTTCAAAGGGATGCGTATGGCAGGAAGAATGGGTGGTGATCGTGTGAAAATGATCAACCTGCAAGTAATGAAAATCATTCCTGAAAAGAATTTGATTGTTGTAAAAGGATCGGTACCCGGTCCAAATAATTCACTTGTAATAATTGAAAGATGGAGTTAGTAGTTCATAAGATCAGTGGAGAGGCTACCGATAAAAAGGTGAAGCTAAACAAATCCATCTTTGGAATTGAACCCAACGACCATGCTATTTACCTGGATGCAAAACAGTATCTGGCAAATGCACGTCAGGGTACACACGATTCCAAGGAGAGAAGTGATGTTATAGGTAGTACGCGTAAGATCAAACGTCAGAAAGGAACTGGTACAGCACGTGCCGGAAGTATTAAGAACCCTCTCTTTCGTGGTGGTGGCCGTGCTTTTGGCCCACATCCGCACGACTATAGGTTTAAACTGAACAAGAAAGTAAAACGTCTTGCCCGAATTTCAGCACTTACTTATAAAGCTAAAGATAAAGGTATTATTGTTCTTGAAGATTTCACAATGGAAGCCCCGAGAACAAAGAAATACCTCGAAATTCTTGAGAATTTAAATATAAAAGACAAGAAAACATTGTTGGTAATCAATGAAGCGAGCAGCAACATATTGCTCTCGGCACGTAATGTTCCCAGAGCCAAAGTTGTTAGGCCCGAGTCGTTGAATACTTATGAGATTTTAAACGCAAATAAACTTGTGTTTGTTGAAAGCTCATTGAAGACAGTTGAATCCATGTTTTCTAACAAATAAAACGGAAGAAGATGGGTGTAATATTAAAACCGGTGATTACAGAAAAAATGACTGATAAAGGTGAAAAGCTGAATCAGTTTGGATTTATCGTTGATAAGTCTGCCAACAAATTGCAAATCAGAGACGAAGTTGAAGAGCTTTATGATGTGCAGGTGCTTTCTGTAAACACTATGAATTATTCAGGGAAAAGGAGATCACGTTTCACAAAATCAGGCGTGATTGCCGGTAAAACAAAAGCCTTCAAAAAAGCCATTGTTACTTTGGCCGAAGGAGAAACAATTGATTTTTTTAGCAACATTTAGAAGAAATGGCTCTGAAAAAATATAAACCGACAACACCAGGTCAACGCTTTAAATTAATTAGTGCGTTTGATGAAATAACAACTGCAAAACCTGAAAAGAGTTTGGTAGTAGGTAAGAAAAGTTCTGGTGGAAGAAACAACGAAGGAAGAATGACCGTTCGCAATATTGGCGGCGGGCATAAGAAAAAGTATCGTCTGATCGACTTTAAACGCGACAAGGAAGGAGTTCCCGGCGTGGTTAAAACGATTGAGTATGATCCAAACCGTACGGCACGTATTGCATTAGTCAATTATGTGGATGGTGAAAAGAGATACATCGTGGCACCTCATGGTCTAAAAGTTGGCCAGGAGATTAACGCCGGAAAAGGAATAGCTCCTGAACTGGGGAATGCGATGTATTTGAGTGAGATACCTTTCGGTACTATCATTCACAACATCGAGTTACGTCCGGGTCAGGGAGGAAAAATGGCAAGAAGTGCCGGATCGTATGCTCAACTGATGACACGCGACGGTAAATTTGCTATCATCAAACTTCCTTCGGGTGAAACACGCATGATACTGCAAACTTGTAAAGCTACCATTGGTATGGTATCGAACGTTGACCATGGTTTGGAAAAATCGGGTAAAGCTGGTAGAAGTCGTTGGTTAGGCCGTCGTCCACGTGTTCGTGGCGTTGCTATGAACCCTGTAGATCACCCGATGGGTGGTGGCGAAGGAAGAGCCTCAGGTGGGCATCCGCGTTCAAGGAAAGGTTTACCTGCAAAAGGTTTCAGAACCCGTTCCAAGAAAAAAGCTTCGAGCAAGTACATCATCGAAAGAAGAAAGAAATAATTATAGAACGTAAATAGAGAATTAATATGAGCCGTTCGTTAAAAAAAGGACCATACATAGACATCAAATTAGAGAAAAAGGTGTTGGCTAATGTTTCGTCTGGCAAAAAATCAGTAATAAAAACATGGTCAAGAGCATCCATGATCTCTCCTGATTTTGTTGGTCAGACCATAGCAGTTCATAACGGAAATAAATTTATTCCGGTGTATATTACTGAGAATATGGTTGGACATAAACTCGGAGAGTTTGCCCCTACACGTTTGTTCAGAGGGCATGGTGGGAAAAAGAATATAGGAAATTAAAAAGCACTGTAACAATGGGATCAAGAAAACACATACGTGCCGAGCAGAGAAAAGAAGAGCGGAAAACATTATATATCGCTCGTCTGCGCAATGTGCCTACGTCACCTCGAAAGATGAGACTGGTGGCTGATCTGGTTCGTGGTATGGATGTAGAACAGGCCTTAGGCGTTCTGCAATTCACACCGAAAGAACCGGCAAAGAAATTATATAAGTTATTGCGGTCAGCCATCGCTAACTGGGAAGTGAAAAATGAAGGTGCGCGTATTGAAGATAATCAGCTTTATATAAAAGAAATTAAGGTTGATTCGGGCAGAATGCTGAAAAGAATTCAGCCGGCACCGCAGGGAAGAGCACACAGGATCAGGAAAAGATCGAATCATGTAACATTGATTCTTGGAAACAGACTGGATAGTCAGGCAGCTGAAGATAAGGTAGAAACAGAAACTACAGAAAGCAAATAATTTTAAAGATAGATCTAGTATAATGGGACAAAAAACAAATCCAAGAGGACTTAGATTAGGAATTATCAAGGGCTGGGATTCATACTGGTATGGCGGAAAAGATTTTTCCAAAAAACTTGTTGAAGACGACAAGATCAGAAAATACCTGAATGCTCGTCTTGCTAAAGCCGGTGTTTCCCGCATCAGCATTGAGCGTACTTTAAAACTGGTAACAGTTACTATTAATACGGCAAGACCGGGAATTATTATAGGTAAAGGTGGCCAGGAGGTGGATAAACTGAAAGAGGAATTGAAGAAACTGACAGGAAAAGAAGTTCAGATCAACATCTCAGAGATTAGGAGACCCGAACTGGATGCATACATTGTGGCAATTAACATCGCCAGGCAAATCGAGGGACGTGTGTCTTTCCGCCGCGCGATAAAAACATCCATTGCTTCCAGCATGCGGTTGGGTGCTGAAGGTATAAAAGTGCTGATATCAGGAAGACTTGGTGGTGCTGAAATGGCGCGTACCGAACAATATAAAGAAGGTCGTATTCCATTGCACACACTACGTGCCGATATCGATTATGCACTCGTTGAAGCGCATACAACATACGGACGTATTGGTATCAAGGTCTGGATTTTTAAAGGAGAAGTGTACGGAAAACCCGAAATTGTTTCTACAACCATCGGTGGTGGAAAACAACAGAGACCTGCTGCTCCCAAAGGAAGACAAAGAAGAAGAGGATAAAAAATTAATGAGTGTAAATTTTTAATTTTAATGTAGCATGTTACAACCGAAAAAACAGAAATATAGAAAGCAGCAAAAAGGACGGATGAAAGGTAACGCACAACGTGGCCATCAATTAGCCTTTGGATCATTCGGAATTAAAACATTGCAGGAAGGATGGATTACAGGTCGTCAGATTGAAGCTGCTCGTCAGGCAGTGACACGTTATATGAAGCGTGAAGGACAAATTTGGATCCGTATTTTTCCCGATAAACCGGTTACAAAAAAGCCTGCAGAGGTACGTATGGGTAAAGGTAAAGGTGCTCCTGAATATTATGTAGCACGTGTTACTCCGGGCAGGATTATGTTTGAAGCCGAAGGCGTTCCTTTGGCTGTTGCCAAAGAAGCGTTAAGGCTGGCTGCACAGAAGTTGCCCGTAACCACAAGGTTTGTTGTCAGAAGAGATTACACTGAAGATAAATAAGAAAAGATGAAACAGGAAGTAATTAAAGAATTAAGTACAGCTGATCTAATCGACAGGCTTGAGGAAGAAAAAAAACACCTTATCAGGCTCAGAATCAATCATGCTGTTTCACCACTTGAGAACCCTCATCAGATAACTGAGAATAAAAAAACAATAGCTCGTTTAAAAACAGAGCTGCACAGAAGAAAAACTGAGGAAAGCAATAATAAGGAATCATAATAATGGAAAAGAGAAACCTTAGAAAAGAACGAACCGGCTTGGTTGTAAGTAATAAGATGGACAAATCAATTGTCGTTCGGATTGAACGTCAGTTTAAGCATCCTATTTACGGAAAGTATGTTAAGAAGTCCAGAAAATTCGTTGCTCACGATGAAAATAATGAGTGTAACATCGGTGATACGGTGCGCATTATGGAAACAAGACCATTGAGCAAGAATAAAAATTGGAGGTTAGTTGAAATAATAGAAAGAGCTAAATAATCATGATACAACAAGAATCAAGACTTGCAGTTGCTGATAACAGTGGAGCCAAAGAGGTGCTCTGTATCAGAGTGCTTGGTGGAACCGGAAGGCGATATGCTAGCGTGGGCGACCAGATAGTGGTTACCGTTAAAAGCGCTTTGCCTTCAGGTAATATTAAAAAAGGTTCGGTTACAAAAGCAGTTGTAGTAAGAACAAGAAAAGAAGTGCGTAGACAGGATGGATCGTACATCCGTTTCGACGACAATGCGGTTGTTTTACTGAATACCGCCGGCGAAATGGTGGGAACTCGTATTTTCGGGCCTGTTGCCAGAGAACTTCGTGAGAAGCAGTATATGAAAATTGTATCACTGGCACCTGAGGTGCTTTAATATAGAAAGTAGTTAGTTATGGCTAAGTTACATGTAAAAAAAGGTGATAATGTTATGGTGATTGCCGGAAACAACAAAGGGCAGTCGGGTCGTGTGCTCAACGTTGACAGAGAAAAGCAAAGAGCTATTGTCGAAGGTGTGAACATGATCTCAAAACATACACGGCCAAATGCCGACAATCCTAAAGGCGGTATTGTAAAACAAGAAGCATCTGTGCATATCTCTAACCTGATGGTTATGGATAAATCAGGCAAACCGACAAGGATTGGTAGAAAAAAGGATGAAAAAACAGGAAAATCAGTTCGTGTTTCTAATAAATCAGGGGAGGTAATTAAGTAATGGAAAAAATACAACCTAGATTAAGAAAAAAATACTACGAAGAGATTGTACCTGCTCTGATGAAAGAGTTAGATTACAAAACTGTCATGCAGGTTCCAAAATTGGTTAAAATTGCACTGAACCAAGGTATTGGTGCTGCTTTGACCGACAAGAAACTTATTGATATCGGTGTTGCCGAGATGACGGCTGTTACCGGACAAAAGGCAGTTCCTACGATCTCAAAGCATGACGTTTCAAACTTTAAGTTAAGAAAAGGAAATGCTATAGGGGTTCGCGTAACGCTGCGCGGAGAGAAAATGTACGAATTCCTTGACCGGATGGTGTCGGTTTCATTACCTCGTGTCCGCGACTTTAGAGGAATCAACGATAAAGGATTTGACGGACGTGGAAATTACACATTCGGTGTTACCGAACAGTTGATTTATCCCGAAATTGATATTGATAAAGTAACAATGATTAATGGTATGGATATTACCATTGTTACTTCTGCCAAAACCGACCAGGAAGCATTTGCTTTACTGAGAGAATTTGGATTACCATTTAAAAATCAGAAAAAATAATAACTCATGGCAAAAGAGTCAATGAAAGCGCGTGAGCGTAAAAGACAAAAAATGGTTGAAAAGTATGCAGCAAAGCGTGCTGAATTAAAAGCTACCGGCGACTACGAAGGTTTGCAAAAGCTGCCCCGTAATGCCTCGCCGGTTCGTCTGCATAACCGTTGCCAACTAACAGGAAGGCCTAAAGGTTATATGAGACAATTTGGTATTTCGCGAATTAATTTCCGCGAAATGGCATTGAAAGGGTTAATTCCCGGAGTTAAAAAAGCCAGTTGGTAATTGATAATAAAAAAAGATTAATCAGATGAATACGGATCCAATTGCAGACTATTTGACAAGAATCAGGAATGCTGTAGCAGCAAAACACCGGATGGTGGAAATTCCTGCTTCAAACTTGAAAAAGAATATGACAAAGATCCTTTTTGAAAAAGGATATATTTTGAATTATAAATTCGAAGACGATGATGTTCAGGGTACTATAAAGATTGCTTTGAAATACCATCCGGTAACAAAAATGCCGGCTATTAATAAGCTTCAAAGGGTGTCAACACCGGGTCTTCGTAAATATGTGGGCGCCGATGAATTACCACGTGTAATGAATGGGCTGGGAATAGCCGTGCTTTCTACTTCCCATGGTGTAATCACCGATAAGGAAGCTAAAAAAATGAATGTGGGCGGCGAAGTAATTTGTTATGTAAGTTAAAGAGGATAAACAAATGTCACGAATAGGAAAATTACCCATAACAGTACCCGAAGGAGTGGAGATCAGTGTTTCTGATACCAACCTGGTAAAGGTAAAAGGTAAACTTGGAGAACTGGAACAACTGGTTGATCCGGGAATTGAAGTAAAAGTTGAAGACGGCACAATATCCCTTAAGAGGGCTACCGAAAGCAAAGACCATAAGTCAAAGCATGGCATGTACAGGTCATTAATAAACAATATGGTACATGGAGTTTCTGAAGGAGTAGAAATTGTACTTGAGTTGGTAGGAGTTGGTTACAGAGCAGAAGCTAGAGGCCAGCTTCTTGACTTATCATTGGGTCATTCACATCATATTTTTATGGAGATGCCCCCGGAAGTCAGTATCGAAACTATCTCGGAAAGAGGTAAAAACCCGATTATTAAACTGAAATCTTTTGATAAGCAGCTGATCGGGCAGGTAGCCGCAAAAATACGGTCCCAGCGTCCACCTGAACCATACAAAGGCAAGGGTGTTAAATACCAGGGAGAAGAATTGAGGAAGAAAGCTGGTAAATCTGCCATAGAGAAATAGTAAGTAATAGCTAATTATAAAGGATAATAGTAAAACCCGGAAAAATGGGAATAAAGAATAAAAAAGCATACCGTCGCATCAGGATCAAACAACGGATCAGAAGAACTATTTCTGGTACGCCTGAAAGACCAAGAATGACTGTTTTTAGAAGTAATAAGCAGATTTATGTTCAGTTGGTTGACGACTTAAATGGGAAAACAATTGTATCGGCATCTTCACGCGGCAAAGCTATGGATGACAGTAAAGTGAATAAAACCGAACAGGCAAAAAAAGTAGGTAACCTTATAGCTGAGAAAGCAAAAGCAGCTGGTGTTACTGAAGTTGTTTTCGATAGAAATGGTTATTTATATCACGGCAGGATAAAGTCGCTAGCTGAAGCTGCCAGAGAAGGTGGACTTAAATTTTAATTGATATGTCAGACGCAAACGTAAAACGTGTAAAATCCAGTGAGATCGAATTTAAAGACAGACTGGTAAGCATACAAAGAGTAACAAAAGTTACCAAAGGTGGGCGTACTTTTAGCTTCTCAGCCATTGTGGTTGTGGGTAATGAGAACGGTGTTGTTGGATACGGCCTTGGAAAAGCAAAAGAGGTTACGGCTGCTATAGCCAAAGGGATTGACGATGCTAAGAAACATCTTATTAAAGTACCGGTCCTTAAAGGAACATTGCCACACGAACAAACAGGAAAATATAGCGGTGCCAAGGTGTATATTCAACCTGCAGCTCCGGGTACCGGTGTTATCGCCGGTGGTGCTATGCGCGCTGTATTGGAAAGTGTTGGAGTTAAAAATGTACTCGCAAAGTCCAAGGGATCATCAAACCCTCACTCTGTAGTAAAAGCTACAATCAACGCTCTTTCGCTCATGCGCGATCCGTATACGGTAGCACAGGTGCGTGGTGTTGACTTAGATACTGTATTTAACGGTTAATTGAGTTAGAACATGAAAAAAGTAAGGATAACGCAGATAAGAAGCGAAATTAACAGGCCGAAACGTCAAAAGCGTACGCTTGTGGCACTTGGTCTGAAGAAACTTCATCGGCCTAAAGAACATGAGGCAACACCTCAAATTCTGGGTATGATTGAAAAAGTAAAGCATTTATTGAAGGTTGAAGAAATTAAATAATTGAAGAAAATGGATTTAAGCAATCTAAAACCAGCTGAAGGTTCTGTAAAGAACAAAAAGAGAATTGGTCGCGGTGAAGGCTCCGGACGGGGTGGTACATCTACCAAAGGGCATAAAGGGGCTCAGTCAAGATCCGGTTATAAGCGTAAAATAGGTTTCGAAGGAGGCCAAATGCCGTTATATCGTCGTGTGCCGAAGTTTGGTTTCAAAAATATTAATCGTGTTGCGTATAAAGGCATAAATATCAGGTCACTCCAAAAATTGGTCGACGATAAAAAGCTGAAAACTATCAACATCGAAGTGTTGGTTGAAAACGGACTGGCTAAAAAGAAAGATCTGATTAAAATATTAGGTCATGGCGAGTTAAAAGCGAAACTCGATGTTACAGCGCATGCATTTACAAAATCAGCGCAGGAAGCAATTGAAGCACAAGGCGGAACAGCCATTAAAATTTAGATTGAATGAAAAAGTTGATCGAAACCATAAGAAATATATATAAGATAGAGGAGCTCAGAAACCGGATCCTTTATACGCTGGGTATTATTTTAATCTACCGCTTGGGGTCCTATGTGGTTTTACCGGGAGTAGACCCGAGCATGTTAGCTAATTTAAAGCAACAGGGTAGCTCTGGTTTAATGGGTTTGCTCAATATGTTTTCAGGAGGAGCTTTCTCCAATGCCTCAATCTTTGCACTGGGGATTATGCCTTATATTTCGGCATCTATTGTAATTCAATTGCTGGGTATGGCAATCCCGTACTTCCAAAAGCTACAGCGTGAAGGGGAAAGCGGACGTAGAAAGATAAACCAGATCACCCGTTATTTAACGGTTATCATCGTGGCCCTTCAGGCACCAGCTTATCTGGCTAACGTGGTTTCTCAATTGCCTTCACAGGCCATCACCCCATTTAGTGCTGGTGTTACATCACCACCTGTGTACTTCTGGTTTTCTTCAACAATCATTCTGATATCAGGAACATTATTTATTATGTGGCTAGGAGAGAAGATTACCGATAAAGGAATTGGTAACGGTATCTCACTTATCATTATGATTGGGATTATTGCCCGGCTTCCTATGTCGCTTGTGCAGGAATTTGCTTCTAAAATGGAAGCTACCGGCGGAGGTTTAGTCTATTTCCTTGTCGAAATAGTCATCCTTATACTGGTAATCTTGTTTACGATTTTGCTGGTGCAGGGTGTGCGAAGAGTACCGGTGCAATATGCAAAAAGAATTGTCGGAAACAAACAGTACGGCGGCGTACGTCAGTATTTGCCACTTAAAGTGAACTCAGCTGGTGTAATGCCGATCATCTTTGCCCAGGCCATCATGTTTCTACCCATTACGCTGGTAGGTTTTGCAAGCTCAGAAAGCCTTTCAGGTTTTGCCGCAGCATTTGCCGATTATACAGGATTTTGGTACAACTTCACGTTTTTTATCATGATCATCCTGTTTACCTATTTTTATACGGCTATCACGATTAATCCAAATCAGATGGCTGACGACTTGAAGAAAAACGGTGGATTTATTCCAGGTGTAAAACCCGGTAAGAAAACCGCTGAGTATTTAGATAATATACTTTCAAGAATTACACTTCCGGGATCCATATTCCTGGGCATCGTCGCTATTATGCCGGCTTTTGCTATGATTGCAGGCGTAAACAGCGGATTTGCCGGGTTCTATGGAGGAACATCACTGTTGATTTTGGTAGGAGTGGTTCTTGATACATTACAACAAATTGAAAGTTACCTGCTGATGAGACATTACGACGGACTGACAAAATCCGGACGTATCAAAGGAAGGTCATCTTTCAGTATGTAAATTTCTATACATTCGAATGATCTATTTAAAAACAGACAAAGAAATAGAAATTCAAAGACAGAGTTCTTTACTTGTTGGAAAAACGTTAGCTGAAGTTGCCAGGCTGATAAAACCAGGTGTTAAAACCAGGGATCTGGATAAAATGGCCGAGAAGTTTATTCGCGACCATGGAGCCGTTCCGGGGTTTAAGGGTTACGGCGGATTTCCTGCTACCTTGTGCATTTCGATAAATGATGAAGTGGTGCACGGCATACCTGGCGACCGTGAATTAAAAGACGGGGATATCGTTTCGGTTGATTGTGGCACTATCATGAATGGCTTTTATGGCGATTCAGCTTACACATTTGCCGTTGGGGATGTGAAGCCGGAAGTGCTGGAGTTGTTACAAAGGACAAAAGAATCGTTGTACCTAGCTATTGAACAGGCAGTTGTGGGGAAGAGAATTGGTGATATCGGGCATGCCGTTCAGAAATATGTGGAAAGCTTTGGCTACTCGGTAGTGAGGGAACTGGTAGGGCACGGAGTAGGTAGACATTTGCATGAAAGTCCTGAAGTGCCGAACTACGGAAGAAGAGGCTCGGGGATCAAATTGAAGGAAGGTATGTGCCTTGCTATTGAACCGATGGTGAATTTGGGTAAGAAGGAAGTGGTCCAGAATAAAGATGGCTGGACCATCAGGACGGCAGACGGCAAACCCTCAGCGCATTTTGAACATGATGTGGCAGTGAGAAACGGAAAAGCGGATATATTATCAACATTTGAATATATTGAACAAGTATTAAATAATAAGTAGGCTGATATGGCAAAACAACAGTCAATTGAACAAGATGGTACAGTTATAGAATCATTGGGTAACGCCATGTTTCGTGTTGAACTTGAAAACGGTCACGTTATAACGGCACATATTTCGGGTAAAATGAGAATGCATTACATAAAAATTTTACCAGGCGACCGTGTGAAGCTAGAAATGTCTCCCTACGATCTGACAAAAGGAAGAATAACTTTCAGATATAAATAATTTGAAAAAATGAAAATTAGAGCAGCAATAAAAAAAAGAAGTCCCGAAGACAAATTAGTACGTCGGAAAGGAAGATTGTATATTATTAATAAGAAGAACCCTAAGTACAAACAACGTCAGGGATAATTCTTAATTAGAAAAAAATAAAAACAGAGTAATTATGGCTAGAATTGCTGGAGTAGATATTCCTAATAATAAAAGAGGTGAGATTGCTTTGACCTATATCTATGGTATCGGAAGAAGCAATGCACAAAAAATTCTGACGGAAGCAGAAATAGACTGGAATAAAAAAGTTCAGGACTGGACAGATGATGAGCAAAACCGAATCCGTACAGTGATTGGAGACAATTACAAAGTGGAAGGTGAACTGCGTTCAGAAACTCAAATGAACATTAAGCGATTGATGGACATTGGTACATACAGAGGCATCAGGCATCGTATTGGCTTACCTGTTCGGGGTCAGCAAACGAAAAACAATGCCCGTACACGAAAGGGACGTAAGAAAACCGTTGCAAATAAAAAGAAAGCTACTAAATAGATAGATTCTGATAGTTAAGAAACAGATTTAAACTATGGCAAAAAGAACAAAAAGTTCAAAAAAGAGGATTGTTAAAATCAATCCGATAGGAAGAGCATACATTAAAGCCTCTTTCAATAATATTATTATCTCGCTGACCAATGATGCGGGAGAAGTTATCTCATGGTCTTCATCTGGAAAGATGGGATTCAGAGGTTCAAAGAAGAATACACCTTATGCAGCTCAGATGGCCGCCGAAGATTGTGCTAAAGTTGCTTACGATCTTGGATTACGTAAAGTCAAGGTGTATGTTAAAGGTCCTGGTGCCGGAAGAGAATCGGCTATCAGAACTATTCACTCTTCCGGAATCGAAGTTCTGGAAATTGTCGATGTCACACCGATGCCACACAACGGATGTCGTCCTCCGAAAAGAAGAAGAGTCTAATTAAGATACTGATTAGTTAATAGGAAATATTAAAAACTATGGCAAGATATATTGGCCCAAAATCGAAAATAGCAAGGAAATTTAATGATCCGATCTTCGGACCTGATAAACATTTCGAAAAAAAGAATTATCCTCCCGGACAACACGGAACGAATAAAAGAAGGAGAAAACAATCGGAGTATGGAATTCAATTGCAGGAAAAACAAAAAGCAAAATACACGTACGGAATGCTTGAAAAACAATTCCGTAATGTATTTAAGAAAGCTTCCCGGAAAAAAGGTATTACCGGAGAAAATCTGCTGAAACTTATTGAGGCACGCCTCGACAATGTGGTGTTCCGTTTAGGAATTTCCCCGACCAGATCTGGCGCAAGGCAGTTGGTATCACATCGTCATATTACAGTAAACGGTGAAATTGTTAACATTCCTTCTTATACATTAAAAGAAGGTGACATTGTGGGTGTTCGTGAAAGATCCAAAAGTCTGCTTGCAATTAATGATTCATTGAATTCAAATAGAAAATCCTATTCCTGGCTGGAATGGGATGAAGAGAAAATGTTGGGAAAATTCTTAAACTATCCTCCACGGGAAGAAATTCCTGAAAATATTAACGAACAGCTTATTGTTGAGTTGTATTCGAAATAAGAGTAATTAGAAATATACACTAAGTAAAAATATATTATGGCAATATTAGCATTTCAAAAGCCCGATAAGGTTATAATGAATGAAGCCAGTGATTTTCATGGTATCTTCGAATTTCGACCTCTGGAGCCTGGCTTTGGTATGACCATTGGCAACGCCCTGCGGAGGATACTTCTTTCTTCACTCGAAGGTTTTGCTATTACCAATGTGCGAATTGATGGGGTAGTTCATGAATTCTCAACTGTAGAAGGTGTTGTTGAAGATGTTACGGAAATTGTTTTAAATCTTAAAAAAATAAGATTTAAACAACAAATCCAAAACGAAGACAGCGAAAAGGTGAATATCGTTATTGGTGATCAGGATGTATTTAAAGCCGGCGATATCAATAAATTTCTGTCCGTTTTCCAGGTACTTAACCCTGAGGAGGTAGTCTGTAATTTGGATCCTTCTGTAAAATTAAGCATGGAATTGACGATCAGAAAAGGAAGAGGATATGTTTCTGCTGAAGAAAACAAGGATCCGAATGCATTGGTTGGAACTGTTGCAATTGATTCAATCCACACACCCATCAAGAATGTAAAGTATTTCATCGAGAATTACAGGGTGGAACAAAAAACTGACTACGAAAAACTGGTTATCGATCTTATTACAGACGGTTCCATCCATCCTAAAGATGCGTTGCAGGAAGCAGCTAAAATACTGATTCACCATTTTATGCTTTTCTCAGATGAGAAAATCACCCTCGAAACAGAGGAAAGGTCAGTAACCGAAGAGTTTGATGAAAACACATTGCACGTTCGCCAGCTCTTGAAAACCAAATTGATCGATCTCGACTTGTCGGTAAGGGCATTGAATTGTTTAAAAGCAGCAGACGTGGAAACACTGGGCGAGTTGGTTGCTTACAACCGGAACGATCTGTTGAAATTCAGAAACTTTGGTAAAAAGTCGTTAGCCGAACTGGATCAGTTAGTCGAAACGAAAGGTCTGGAATTCGGTATGAATACAGCTAAATATAAATTAGATAAGGATTAAGAGAGATGAGACACAGAAAAAGCTTTAATCATCTGGGAAGGACTAATACACACCGGAAAGCCATGTTATCGAATATGGCGACTTCCCTGATTTTGCATAAACGCATTACCACAACAGTGGCCAAGGCTAAAGCGCTTAAAAAATATGTTGAGCCGATAATTACTAAATCGAAAGAAGACACGACACATTCGCGCAGGGTTGTATTCAGTTATCTTCAGGATAAATTTGCCGTAACCGAATTGTTCCGTGAAATTTCTTCGAAAGTAGCTGACAGGCCCGGTGGCTATACACGTATTATTAAATTAGGTGCCCGCTCTGGTGATAATGCCGAAATGGCTATGATCGAGTTGGTTGATTATAATGAATTGATGTTAGAGGAAAAAGCATCTAAAAAAGCAAAATCAACAAGACGTCGCCGTGGTTCAAAGAAAAAAACTACGGATGAGGCAGCTACTCCTGCTACTGATCAGGTGAAAGAAACAATGGAAGATGTTGTTGAAGAAAAGCCTGTTGTAGATAAGAAAGAGACAGTTGAGGAAAAGAAAGAAGAGGAAGTAACCGAAACAAAAAAGAAAGAGAAAACAGAAGAAAAAGTAGAGGTAAAGACAGAGAATAAGAAGGTCGAAGAGAAGAAACCTGAAAAGAAAGAAGAAAAAGTTGAGAAGACGAAGAAAGAAGAAGACGATTTGACAAAAGATGTAGTAAAGAAAGAAGCTGAAGACGTGAAGGAAGATAACAATAAAAAAGACGAAGTAAAAGATAAATAATCTTCTAAATTTAATAAATGTTAAAAGGACGGGCAGTAGCTTCGTCCTTTTTTGTTTTTAATGAATAAAATTGATACTTTCGCCACCACTTTAAATAATTTAAAATAGTTTATTATGAGCCAGATAGCAAATATTTATGCAAGACAAATACTCGATTCACGGGGAAATCCTACAATTGAAGTGGACGTATATACCGATAGCGGAATTATCGGTCGTGCTGCTGTTCCATCCGGAGCATCGACTGGAGTACACGAAGCAGTTGAACTAAGAGATGGCGATAAGAGCGCTTATATGGGTAAAGGAGTGCTCAATGCCGTGCAGAATGTAAATAATGTGTTAGCAGATGAGTTAAGAGGATATTACGTAACCGATCAGGTGGATATTGATATGCGTATGATCGAGCTTGACGGAAGCCCAAACAAAGCTAATCTGGGTGCAAACGCCATTCTCGGCGTTTCGTTGGCTGTTGCGCATGCAGGTGCTCAGGAAACAAATCAATATCTATTCAGATACATCGGTGGTGTAAATGCCAAAACGCTCCCTATCCCGATGATGAATATTCTGAACGGAGGTTCACATGCTGATAACAGCATCGACTTTCAGGAGTTTATGATCATGCCTGTCGGAGCCGAAAATTTTTCACAGGCTATTAGAATGGGGTCGGAAGTATTCCACAATCTGAAAACTGTACTGAAAAAAGCGGGCTACTCGACAAATGTCGGTGATGAAGGAGGATTTGCACCCAACTTGAAATCAAATGAAGAGGCTGTTAAAGTAATCCTTCAGGCTATCGAGCAAGCTGGATATAAACCCGGTAAGGATATTTATCTGGCTCTTGATCCGGCAGCATCCGAATATTATGTACCCAAAGAAAACGTTTACCATCTTAAATGGTCTACAGGCGATAAATTAACTCCGGAAGAAATGGTTGATTACTGGAATGCATGGGTAAAAAAATACCCGATTATTTCCCTCGAAGACGGTATGGCTGAAGATGACTGGGATGGATGGAAGTTAATGACGGAAAAGATGGGAGACAATATCCAGCTTGTTGGCGATGACAATTTTGTTACCAATACCGAAAGGTTGAAAAAAGGAATTGATATGGGAGTTGCAAATTCAATATTAATTAAGGTAAATCAAATCGGCACGTTAACTGAAACTATTGATGCTGTCGATATGGCAACGCGCAACGCATATACTTCGGTTATTAGCCACCGTTCGGGCGAAACGGAAGATGTGACCATCGCTGACCTCGCTGTAGCTTTAAATACGGGCCTGATCAAAACGGGTTCTGCCAGTAGGTCTGACAGAATTGCAAAATACAATCAATTGCTTAGAATTGAGGAAATTCTTGGAGGATCAGCTTACTATCCGGGAAAAGACTTCAAGTACATTAAATAAAGACAAATGTAATCACCTGGTTTAAAAAATTTCAATTCGAACGAGTATATTGGAGTAATTCGGGCGCCTATTGTAGTTAGAAAAAAGGATCATAATTTATTTAAAATATTGATATACAGATAAGATGTGTCAGGGAAGAAAAATATTTTAAATTATTTTGAAAAAATGTTTTGTAGGAATAAAAAAGAGTATTACTTTTGCAGCCCGTTTTTAAGGGAAAAAGTACAAGAGTTCATAGACATAATGAAAGCAAGCCAAGCACAGGAACAATAAGAAGCCCCTGTCCGGGATATAATTTTCGGAGACAGGAATTTCAATTTTTTTGATGCAAATTTGCCAGGATCTTAAAAGAGACAATAATGACACTTTATACTATGAAGAGTTTGATCCTGGCTCAGGATGAACGCTAGCGGCAGGCCTAATACATGCAAGTCGAGGGGTAAGGCTCATTTCGGTGAGTACACGACCGGCGCAC
>Ga0209013_10000428_pt1 | contig 37197 bp, 34 predicted proteins | sample Cruoilmetagenom2_FD_187291 | JGI IMG/M metagenome (GOLD analysis project Ga0209013, IMG submission 187291) | Oil polluted marine microbial communities from Coal Oil Point, Santa Barbara, California, USA - Sample 2 (SPAdes) (version 2) | ecosystem: Environmental > Aquatic > Marine > Oil seeps ...
CGAACCATCTTTCTCTGCGTCTTCGATCATCTTTACGGCCATTCTATCCTTAACCGAATTTCCAGGATTAAAAGTTTCAATTTTAGCCAAAACCAAAGCATCCACCCCTTCAACAATTTTATTCAATTTTACTAAAGGAGTATTACCAATAGTTCCTAATATATTTTTAGCGTAGTTCATTATTATACATCATTGAGACTTTGACAAATTTAATGAAATTCAATCTATCAATGAAAAGTTAAGGGTATTATTATTTATTTGCAAACATGTCCGGGAAAGCTTCCTTAATCGGTTTTTTTAAAATTTGCAATCTAAATATCGATCGTAAAAATCCAGTTCCATAGCCAAAAAATTGTACAAACATTGCAATAATACTTTGAAAGGCAACTATTAAACTTTTATTTTTAATAAGAGAGTCTAAAACAATGGTTATCAAATATATTAAATACATGTATAAAATAATATTTATTTTAAAAAATAAAAATATAATTGAAAATAAAAAACCTAAAACAAACAAACTGGGAAACCAAAAAGTAACTCTGGCTGTTTTTGGATAAATTTTATTCAACACAGGTCTGGCAGCGCCAAAATTAAATGTTTGCCCAAAAAATTGTATCCAACTAGAACGTCGTTTATGGTAAACAAATGCATTTGAAATATATTGGGTTTTAAAATTAAACTCCCATAGTTTAAAAGTCAGATCAATGTCCTCACCAATATATTGTTTTGAAAAACCCTTTGTTTTTAAGAATGCTTTTTTTGAAATCCCCATATTAAAACTACGGAGCTGAAAATCATTTCTAAGTTTTTTACTCCCTCTTACACCCCCCGTTGTTAAAAAAGAAGTCATGCTATAATTTATAGCCTTTTGCCTATCCGTAAATGAGCTGTGTGCTTTATCGGGACCACCGTAGGCATCCGTAAAATTCTTTTGTAAGGCTGTATTGACCTCCTGCAAATAGTTATTTGGTAAGATACAATCGGAATCTGTAAAAATAAAATAATCTCCCGTAGCTTTTTGCATACCAAAATTTCTACTATCTCCGGGTCCAGAATTTTCTTTATAAAAATATTTGATATTTAATAAATCTTTATACTCTTCAACAAGTGAATCTGATTTTATTTCAGAGCCGTCCTCAATGATCAAAATTTCAAATTTAACTTTACATCTTTGCTTGGCAATACTTTGCAGCAGTTCATCTAACTCATGCGGGCGATTAAAAACAGGAATTATTATGGAAAAATCTATATTCAATATTAATATTTATGGTTCCAAAGTTAAGTTATTTTATGATGGATCAAAAAAAACCTATTTATCGTAAACTAAATAGGTTTCAACTTTAAACTTGAAAGTTACTTATAATTGTTCTTGTAATATTTCTGGATCTTTCAACTTATATAATTCCAAATTTTCAATTTCGAAATTATCGATATAATCGTATTTTTCATGATTCTCTGAATGCACTAAGTTGATAAACAGCTTTGCGGATCTCATGAACTTTTCATCGCGTTGACTGTTTAGCACTAACAAATATCCCATGATAATGTTACCTGCCATTTCCACCAATCTTCTGGAATGAAAATCCAGATATTCAGGATAATCTATATCTATTACTTTTTTGGAGATCACTTCAAAATTATCTGTCATGACTTGAAGTTTCTTCCTAAGGGCAATATTTTCTTCTAATACCTCACTATCATATTGTTTAATTTGTTCTAAGAAAACACCGGTAGTTACTCCTTTAATTGCAGCTACTGCTTGTAATTGCGTAGTTCCTTCATAAATAGACGTAATTCTTGCATCCCTATAGATACGTTCTATTGGAAAATCTTTCATAAAACCGGTACCTCCATGTACTTGCAATGAATCATAAGCAATGGTATTACTGGCCTCACTTGCTACTAATTTAATGAGTGGTGTAAATACATTCGCTACTTTCAAATAGCCTTTCATTTCCATTCTTTCCTCCTTATCAAGTGATCTTTCTTTTTTTACTTCGTCATAAACTTTTGAAATATCAACAAAACGAGTAGTTTCATAAAGCAAAGATCGTAAAGCGTCTATACGAACTTTCATATTGGTCAGCATCTCATAAACTGCCGGGAAATTGATAATTTCCTTACCAAATTGTGCTCTTTCTTCGGCGTATTTCAAGGCTTCCCGATAAGCAGCATCTGCAATTCCAACCGATTGTGCTCCAACTCCCAAACGAGCAGAGTTCATTAAGGCCATTACATATTTAATTAAACCAAATCGTTCACTACCAACTAATTCAACAGGAGCATCTTTAAAAACCAACTCGCAGGTTGGTGACCCTTTGATACCTAATTTTTTTTCTAAATGTCTTACTTCTACGGCATGATGTTTACGATCATAGATAAACATAGACAAGCCTCTGGCATCTGATGTTTTTGCTTCCGACCTTGCTAAAACCAGTGCAATATCTGCATCACCATTGGTAATAAATCTTTTAACACCATTGAGTTTCCATACTTTTTCTTCTTCATCAAAGGTTGCTCTAAGTTTAACAGACTGCAGATCGGATCCCGCATCAGGTTCTGTCAGTACCATGGCAGCTGTTGCACCGTCCCGATTAAATCTTGGTAAATATGTATCTTTTTGCTCTTCCGATCCAAATTCATAAATCGTTTCAGCACAATCTTGTAAACCCCAGATATTAGCAAATCCGGCATCTGCTCTTGCGATCATCTCACCAGCCATCACGTAAGGTAATAATGGAAAGTTTAATCCTCCATATTTTCTTGGCAATGACATTCCGATCAAACCTGCCTCGTGTAGCGCCTCATAGTTTTTTGTAGTTCCACGAGCATACACCACTTCATTATTTTTTATTTTCGGACCTTCAATATCTACAGATTCAGCATTTGGAGCAATTATATCGGTACAAATGTCTCCTACTATATCTAACACTCTATTATACGAATCTAAAGCATCTTCATGGTTCAAAGGTGCATAATCATATTCTTCTGCATAGGTAAAACCGGATTCTTTTAGTTTTACAATTTTTTTCACTATAGGATGTTCTAAATGAAATTTGAAATCCGGTGTGTCTTTAAAAAAATTATCCATTTTGTACTTTTTTAAATTTTGAGTTTTCTAATTTAACCACAAGGCTCGCAAAGTTTTTCCTGTCTGGAGGTTTAACCAACTGAAGGCAACTCAGATATGCGCAACAAGCTCTAAGTGATTATTCTAAACTACTTTGCATTTTTTTTATAATACTTGATCATTTTAGGAACCACGTCGCTTATATCACCTTCAATAACATAATCTGCCAATTTATTCATCGGAGCGTCTGGATCCTTATTGATCGAAATAATAAGCGATGCATCCTGCATTCCTGCGGTATGCTGTATAGCACCGGATATACCGGCAGCTATATATAATTTTGGACGAACAGTGACTCCAGTTTGCCCTATCTGACGATTATGATCAATAAAACCTGCATCTACAGCAGCTCTTGACCCACCTATTTCACCTCCTAACAGTTCAGACAGTTGATGTAAATATTTAAAATTCTCTTTTGACCCTACTCCATATCCTCCTGCTACAATGATCGGTGCCTCTTTTAAATTCACATCTGATTCTTCTATATGTCGTTCTATGATTTTTACTATAAAATCTTCTTCCTTTACTATTTCATTTACCTTAACTAAAACGACTTCAGTTTCATAATTTTCATCAAATATTTCCTTTTTCATTACCCCTTCTCTTACGGTAGCCATTTGAGGATGCATGTCCCAATTGATAATATTTGCCATGATACTTCCACCAAAAGCAGGTCTGATCGCATAAAGCAAATCGGTATATTCCTTTTTCTCTTTTTTCACAAAGTGGTCACCAATGTCTAAAATGGTACAATCAGCGGTTAGTCCACAATTTAATACCGAAGCCAATCTTGGCGCCAGATCTCTTCCGATGGAAGTAGCTCCAAATAAAACGACCTGAGGATCTTCTCTTTTTAAGATCTCGTTTGCCAAGGCAGCATGAGGAAGTGTTCGATATGGTTCTAATCTTTCGTCTTCAGCCACATGTAAACGGTCAACACCAAATGGTGATATTTGAGTGGCTATATTATTTAAACCATCTCCAAAGATCATTGCCTCCAGCGGACACCCTAATTTTTGTGCAAGGCGTTTCCCAGCTGACAATAACTCCTGACTTATTTCCGCAACTTTTTTATCTTCTACTTCACAATAAACAAATACACTCTTCATATTTTTATAATTAGATATAATCAGTACTTTTTACTTTATACTTTATACTTTTTACTTTAAAACTCCTATCCTATCGTATGATTTTCTATTAACTCCTTGATCATCAACTCAATATCTTCATCTGAATCACTTAACACTTTACTTTCATCAGATGTTAACACTATACTTTCTACACTTTTTACCTTGGTTGGAGAACCTGATAATCCAATCTTTTCCATTTCTGCTTCAATATCCTCAACACCCCATTCCGGAATGGTCAAATAAGGCCTTTTCTTATGTAAAGCATAAATTATTTCATCAGTTGATTTAGAATTCAATTCAGTTTTGGTTCTTGCATATTTATATTGCATCACTCTCTTTGCTTCTCTTGACCTACAAGCAGGAGATGATTCATGCACTGTCATCAAGCAAGGGAAAGATGATGATACGATTTCTATACCTTTGTCTAAACGTCTTTTTGCTATAATTTCATTATCCGTGATAGTTTCAATTTCCTCTACATAAGTAACCTGAGGTATGTTTAATTTCTCAGCACATTGCGGGCCCACTTGGGCAGTATCACCATCAATGGCCTGTCTTCCTCCAAGTATCAGATCGAAAGGAGCCAGTTTTTGTATACCCTTTACAAGTGTATAACTTGTAGCCAGGGTATCTGCCCCTCCAAATCTGCGATCAGAGATCATAATCCCATTATCAGCTCCACGATAATAACCTTCTCTAACAATATCAGCCGCTCTTTGAGGTCCCATTGTTAAGATAATGACTTCTGTTCCGGGAACACGATCTTTAATATTTAATGCTAATTCTAAAGCGTGTAAATCATCCGGATTAAATATCGTTGGAAGCTTACCTCTGTTCACTGTTCCGTCAGGCTTCATCGCATCAGAACCCACATTTCTGGTATCCGGAACTTGTTTGGCGAGCACAATAATTTTAAGTGGTTTCATTTGTTATTAATTATTTCTTTCTATAGGTCAAATGGAATTCATCTTGGTAAATCTTTGATAAATTTATAGATTTGGGGTAGACTCATTTCATTTGTTATTAGTTATTTCTTTTTAAAGGTCAAATAGAATTCGTCTTGGTAAATCTTACATGGATTCAAAGAGTTTTACGACTCATTTCATTTGATAATATTTATTGCTTTTAAAGCTTTCCAAAAATATATAATTTAATTTAGGTAAAAGGTGATAATACTCATAATTCTAAATTGACAAAAATAATTAGATTTCATATTTTTTCAATTTCAGATTCGGCCAAAAAAAAGGTGATCTTTTGAATCACCTTCAGTATAAGTTATATATTTTCTAAAAAACTATTTTTTTGTTTTCGTTTTAGGTTCTTCAACTTCCTTGTCGAAATCTTTCATAAAGTCATCCATAACGGCCGTACTTATTCCCATATTTGAGAATCCACCATCATGAAATAAATTTTGAAGCGAAACTTTCTTGGTAAGATCAGAGAATAAGCTAATGGTATAATCAGCACATTCTAATGCCGTAGCATTTCCTAGCGGTGACATTTTATCCGCGTAAGCTATAAACCCGTCAAAACCTTTTACACCGGCACCAGCGGTAGTTGGTGTAGGTGATTGAGATATGGTATTTACTCTAACTTTTTTATCTCGACCGAAGAAATAGCCAAAACTACGAGCTACTGATTCTAAATAAGCTTTATTATCGGCCATATCATTATAGTCTGGAAATACTCGTTGTGCTGCCATATAAGTTAAAGCAACAATACTACCCCATTCGTTCATAGCATCTTTTTTGTACAAAACACTCATAACTCTATGAAACGACAAAGCCGACACATCCCAACCTGTTTTTGTGAAATTATAATCTTGATTGGTATAATGATTCCCTCTACGTACATTTACCGACATTCCAATGGAGTGTAATACAAAATCTATTTTTCCGCCTAATACTTCCATGGCTTGATCCACCAGGCTTTCAAGATCCATTATTGATGTTGCATCTGCCGGTATAACCTGAGATCCTGTTTTTTCGGCTAATTCTGAAATAGTTCCCAGTCGCAAGGCAACGGGAGCATTGGTCAAAACAAATTTGGCTCCTTCTTCATGAGCTCTTTCAGCTACTTTCCATGCAATAGACTTAGAATCCAAAGCTCCAAAAATAATTCCTTTTTTACCTTTTAATAGATTGTACATATTTTAGTGTTTATTTTTTTAATATAGTTTAGTTGATTTAATCCGGTAATTCTTAATTTTTTAAATATAAGGGCACAAAGTTAAACCATTATTTTAATTTAGAAACTTTATTAAGATAAAAGCTGTTTTGCATGCGCTATTGCTGATTCTGCAATATCATGACCCCCTAACATTTCTGCCAATTCAACAATACGATCATTATCATTTAAAAGTTTAATATTTGAATGAATAATGTTGTCTTTCTCTTCTTTAAATACCTTATAGTGCTGATCTCCCTTTGCGGCGATCTGGGGCAGATGAGTTATGGTGAGAACTTGCATATTAGCACTCATTTTTTGCATCAGTGCTGCAATTTTATTGGAAACCTCACCTGAAACACCAGTATCAATTTCGTCAAATATTATTGCGGGTAGCTTGGTGTATTTTGATAAAATAGATTTAACTGCCAGCATGATCCGTGACATTTCACCACCCGAAGCAACCTTTTTCAAACTTTCAAAGGTCTGACCTTTATTAGAGGAAATCAAAAATTCCAAATTATCTTTTCCATTAGAAAGCAACTGGTCACTATTGACAAGGTTTATAGACAATCGGGTGTTCTTCATTTCCAGTACTGCTAAAATCGTTTCCAATTCCTTAATAAAAGCAGGAATAGCTCTTTCTCTTCTTTCATGGATCTTGGTTGCTAATTTTTCCAGATTCTTCTTTATTTTTTCAATTTCTGCCTTTTTTGCTGCAATATATTCAGAAGAATTTTCAACTTCAAATATCTTTTCACGGTATATCTCCTGAATTTCCAATAATTCCTTAATAGAGCTTACTGCATGCTTTTTATGTAAGTTATAAATAATCTGCAAGCGGCTTTCTGTTTTTTCAAGTTCCTTCGGATTGTATTCTAAGCTTTCATTCTCATTTTCAAATTCCTGAACAATATCGCTCAATTCAATAAATAAAATATTGACCCTTTCATATAAATGCTTATAGGATTCAGTAAAATCAGCAATTTTATTTATATTATTTTTCAATTGATTTAACAAGTTCTTTAAACCAATCTGCTCATCTTCTGAAATTTGAATTGCTTCAGATAAATTCATTTTAATCTCTTCAACATGTGAGAGCTTTTCTACAATTTCTTCCAGATACTCTTGTTCATCTTCTTTCAAATTGACTTGTTCTAATTCGTTTAAAACAAAAGAGTTATAATCAAACTCCTGTTGAGCTTTTTGTTGATTGGAAAGTAATAATTCCAGTTCGTTTGTCAGGCTTTTGAACAAAGTCAAACCTCTAGAATAGGATGCTAAATACTCATCGTTATCAGCTAAGGAGTCAATGATTTGAAATTGAAAGGCATTATCGGCCAGTTGTAATGTTTCGTGTTGAGAATGGATATCAATCAATTTTTCACTAAAACCATTCAATACGGATAGAGTTACCGGCGTATCATTTATAAAAGCTCTTGATTTTCCATTTGGTAAGATCTCTCTGCGTATTGTTGTCACAGTTTCATAATCCAAATCCTCTTGTTCGAAAAAAAGGTCTAAATTGTATTTTTCAATGGCAAATTCGGCCTCAATAATACATTTCTTTTCCTTATTATACACTAAAGAAGCATCTGCTCTTTTACCCAAAACCAGAGCCAGACCACCTAAAAGTATGGACTTACCAGCTCCTGTTTCACCGGTAATTATGGATAACTTATCTTGAAAATCTACCTTTAGATTTTCAATTAAAGCATAATTTTTTATGGATAAAGAGCTTAGCATTTACTAATTAGCTGGTATTGTCAATTTAAAATGTACTATCAAACTTAGATAAAAAGATATTTATTAAAAATAATTATATTTTTATTTCTTTCCATTTTTCATTAAATGAAGGGTATATTTTCGCCAGCACATCACGCAACTGAGACGTATCTATACTAGGTCCATCGGCAAAAACATCAACTATTTCATCACTTTTCGTATCCATAAATACACGAATCAAAAAAGTGTTCGGACGATCATTAAATAAGTTTTGCAACGCAGTTATGGATTTACTAATGGCTTCTTTAGCTTCTCTTTTATTATCAACCATCCTGTCTAAACCAAGTAAATGATATTCATATACAGTTCTTCTATATTGATCATAAACAGGTGATAGTAAATTTTCATTCAATGTATATCTTGTATAGTTTCCATCAATTTTATTCCAACCAACACCTCCGCCTTGTTGTGCAACGTTCACAACATTTTCAGCTAATTTAAAGAAATTTTCACCGCCTTTATAACCAAAAGTATCGGCTTCATAACCCAATATGGTATACGCATAAAAAGTTAGTAAGGAAACTAAATTAGAGTCAAAAGTATTTTCGTTATAAATCAAGGGTTGATATTCCTCATATGTAAATGAAATATCATTGTCATTAAAATTCAATATAGAAGTAGTATAGGTAGAATTGTACACAGGGCGCGAAACCTGCAATTGCAAACTTCCTTTAAATCTGTTTGATGAAGGGGCTTCCAGAATATTTATAGTTATTGAGCAGTTTATTTTTTCATGATTCTTATATACTGAACTGGTCCATTTAGTATTGTTCATATATTCAAAAATATCATTTTGCAATGTTTCAAAAATCTGCTTATTGGAAATTCCAATTTCATCAGAATTAATATAAACTACACAATTCAATTCTTGAGCATTTGAATAAAATGCACTTAAAAAAAGAAAAAAAGCAATGTATTTAGACATTTAACTGTTTTGTTATTTCATTAAATATATCTTCAGCCACTTCTTTTTTTGATTTTAATTCATAGGAAATCATATTTTCCTCTTTATCGATCAAAGTAACCTTATTAGTATCGGATTTAAATCCTGCTCCTTTATCTTGTAAAGAATTTAAAACGATGAGATCTAAATTTTTACGATTTAATTTATCCTTTGCATTGTTCACCTCATCATCAGTTTCTAAGGCAAAGCCAACTAAGAATTGATCCTCTTTTATCTTCCCCACAGAAGCCAAGATATCTTTTGTTGGTTTTAGTTCAATAGTTAATGAAGCATCTTTTTTCTTTATTTTTTGAGAAGATACAAATTTTGGTGTATAATCTGCAACAGCTGCAGAAAATATTGCAATATCAACTTCTTTAAAGAACTGATGAGTAGCTTTGTACATACTTTCAGCATCAACAACATCAACTCTATTAATGGCAGAATTATTAATTTTTTGACTAGACGGCCCAGTTATTAAAATAACCTTTGCTCCTAGTTTTGCAGCTTGATCTGCCAAGGCAAAACCCATTTTACCCGATGAATGATTCCCAATAAATCTAACCGGGTCAATGGCTTCGTATGTTGGGCCAGCTGTAATCAGAACCTTTCTCCCTTTCAGTGGTAAACCTGACATAATATCCTTTTCAATAAAGTCAATTATTTCTTCCGGTTCAGCCATTCTGCCTTCTCCAGTTAATCCACTGGCTAGTTCACCGATTGAAGGAGGAATAAAAATATTTCCAAAACCTTGCAGTTTATTTATATTTTGATCTGTAGTTTGATGTTTATACATATCCAGATCCATTGCCGGAGCAAAATAAACTTTGGATTTAGAGGATAAATAAGTGGCTAATAATAAATTATCACAAACACCTTCTGCCATTTTGGCCATGGTATTGGCTGTTGCCGGAGCTATTAACATCAGATCAGCCCATAGTGCGAGTTCAACATGATTATTCCATTCCTCATTTTCTTCATCTTTGTTGTAAAAGGTGGAATAAACAGGATTTTTGGAAAGAGTTGATAAAGTAAGTGGTGTTACAAAATCTTTGGAAGCAGGAGTCATTACAACTTGAACCTGAGCTCCTGCTTTTATAAAAAGTCTTACTAAAAATGCCGTTTTATAAGCAGCTATTCCTGCAGTTACACCGAGAAGAATATTTTTACCGCTTAAAACAGACATGTTAATCTAAATTATCGTTATTTATTTCAGGATCTCTATAATAAATCTCATTATCCAACCATTCTTGAACAGCAATAGCCGTTGGTTTAGGTAATCGCTCATAAAATCGTGATACTTCAATTTGTTCTTTGTTTTCAAAAACCTCTTCCAAACTATCATTAAAAGTAGCAAATTCTTCCAACTTATCAATCAATTCACTTTTTAAGTCTTCATTGACCTGAGAAGCTCTTCTTGACATAATTGCAATCGCCTTGTAAATATTTTGTGTTGGTTCTTCAATTTTGTTCTTGTCAAAAGTAACTGTACTGTCTGGAGCTTCTGTATTCTTATAATCTTTCATACATGTATTTTTTTAGTTCTTTTTTATTTGTTAGACCTCTTTACCGATAAGCAAGTAGGAATTTTTAATAATCAATCTGAATTAACATCAAAATTGAAAGGACTCATTCAATGTTAATTTGTTTGCGATATTGTCGCTAATTGCTCTTTTGTTTTTATAAGTTCTTTTTCAATTGTTTTTAACATATTTTCAACTTCTTTTATCCTTTTGGATTCCGGAAAAGTTCTTCGAAATTTATTATTTGCTCCAATCGCTTCTTCCAAACGATCTTCCTTTTTGATCAATACACTTTTCATACCCAGTTCATAGAAAGATTTAAATTTCAAATAATAAGCATCTTCCTTATAATCAGACCCTAAATGATCTTCATTAAAAGTGTCAAATGCAGTAATGGCTGCATTATAATTTCCAGTATGATAATATTGTTTTGCAACTTCAAAGTCCTTCTTTTCCAATCGGTGGCTTAATTCCTTATAATATTTATTTGCCTCCAAAATTAAATCCGAGTTTGGATATTTATCAATATAACTCTGAAAGGCATTTAACGCTTTATAAGTATCTTCTTGATCCAAACTGTATTTAGGCGCTGCTAAAAAATAACTTTTAGCACTTAAGAAAGCAGCTTCTTCAATCTTAGAACTTTCAGGGTAATTAGAAATGAATTTAGAAAAATAATACGAAGACATTGCATAATTCTCTGTTTGGAAATAACTATCCGAGATCATATATTGAATTCTTTCCATTTGAGGTTTGCCGGCATATGGTCCAACCAATTTTTCAAAAAGAGGAATGGCTTTTTTATATTCCTTTTTCTCATATAACTCAACTGCCAATTTATACCTTTCAGCATTTTTTCCTTTATTTAAAACTTTTTGGTATTCACCGCACGCACTAAACAATACTACAACCAATAGAGTAATAACTATTTTCTTCATTTTTTGCATCTGGCAAAATTAATCTTTTATAATGTATTATTAAAAAAATATTTTATAAACTCATCTTACAAAAAAACAAGTGTCAAGCCCTTTAAATACAATAAAAAATAAATTAACAACTAAAATAAATATAAAATTTAAATTTCAGTATTTGTAGAAGTAAGCAATTTAACGTCATTATCAAACAAATACAATCCACCTTTATCGTCACCAATAAGATTAATTTTATCTAAAATATTTCTGGCCAAACCTTCTTCTTCAATTTGTTCAGATACATACCATTGTAAAAAATTATGTGTTGCATAATCTTTTTCTTTTAAAGTAGCATCAACCAAATCATTGATTTTTTGGGACACCATTACTTCATGATCAAATAAAGTTTGAAACATTTCTTTAAAGGAACCAAAAGTTTCTGGAGGAGCAGATAAAGTTGAAATTTTTCCATGACCTCCTCTTTCATTAACAAATTTTAAAAGTTTTAACATATGCATTCTTTCTTCATCAGAATGTGCATACATAAAAGAAGCAACTCCTTCAAAACCTTGAGTTTCTGCCCATGATGCCATTGCTAAATACACCTGAGAGGATTCTGCTTCTATTTTAATTTGCTCATTTAAAGCGTTTTCTATTATTTTTGATAACATAAATTTAATTTTTTTTATACGTGTCTGCAAAGGTATTGATTTTTTGTTGTAAATCATGTGATACATGAACTAAAGGCAGCCTAACGTGATACCCACAAATATTTAGTTTATGTAACAAGCCTTTTATTCCAGCGGGATTCCCTTCTTCAAAAATTAAATCAATACAAGTACTTAATTTAAAAAACAGATCAAAAGCCTTTGTAGATTCACCTGCCAAGCCTAATTTAATAATTTGACTAAACTTCTTTGGCAAACCCTGTCCAATAACCGAAATAACTCCGGAACCACCTGATAAGGTCAAGGGTAAAGCTAACTTGTCTTCACCTGAAATGATCATAAAACCTTTAGGTTTCCTCTGTACAAGCTCCAAAGCTTGTTCAAAATCACCTGCAGCCTCTTTAATTCCAACAATATTCTTAAAATCATTTGCAAGTCTAATTACCGTATTTGGTTTCATATTACTCCCTGTTCTTGGAGGTACATTATACAATATAATTGGTAAGGGACTAGCTTCTGAAATTGCTTTAAAATGTTGATAAATACCTTCCTGGGTAGGTTTATTATAATAAGGTGAAACCGATAGGATCGCCGAAAACCCAGATAAATCGGTAGTTTGTAATTCTTCAATTATGTTTTGTGTATCATTCCCTCCAATTCCAACTACCAGGGGCAGCCTTGACTTATTAATTTCTATTATTCTATCTCTTACATCTTGTTTTTCCTGCTTGGTCAAAGTTGAAGTTTCTGCAGTGGTACCAAGCACTACTAAATAATCTATGCCGTTCTCAATCTGGTAATTTACCAATCTTTCCAAGGCATCAAAATCTATTGTGTTCTTTGAAGTAAATGGTGTGATAAGGGCTACACCTGTTCCAATGAATTGTTCCATTTATATTTATTGAAAAATTTGTATTATTTAATATTAAGCAAATTCAGAATTTGTAAATATTTAATAAGTTCATTATTAAAAGTATCAATTTTATTTCCAATTATTTTTATTGTTATATCATTAAAATTTGAATAATCATGATCAAATCCAGCCTTTAGCTTTGCTTTTGATCTTATACTGGAGATCTGAGCATAAACATTATCAGAATCACAATAGTTAATCAGCAAATCAAAGCGGGTATCCGCAAAATTCTTTAATTTTTCCTCTTTAATCTTACCGTACAAACCAAAAGATTTTTCTGAAAAAATATAATAATTCTCAACGGAATTCTCTGATGTTGAATGATCAAACAAGACCACTTCAATTGCATTTTTAGGCAGACCCAGGTCAAGATTCAATTTATTTGTAAAATCATATGCCTTAAAAAGATCTGCTTTTGCTATAATACCAACGCTTTTAATTTTATCAACCTTTATTTTTTCTATATTCTTAGTTTTTTTAGATTGATTTTTAATAAATTTATGCGCAGTTTTATTCTTTAAATTTAATATCCCCATTTATATACTATATGCCTACAAAACTATATAAAATATTGATATTAATAATTTTTTCAGGATTATTAAACATATTCATGATTTCCTGTGAAGAAAAAAACATTCAATTAAAACAGATCAAAGGAAAGCAAGTAGAGGTCAACCAATTCTACAATTCAGATTCCACATTTATTCAATTTATTCAACCCTACAAAAATGAATTGCAAAGTAAAATAAATACGGTATTATGTTATACTCCCAGAGTTTTAACAAGAAAGGAAGGTGAACTGGAAAGTTCCTTGGGTAATATTTTTGCTGATATATGTTTTCATAAAGCTGATAGTATCTTTAGTACCAAAACCGGTAAAACCATTGATTTTGCCTTATTTAATTACGGTGGAATCAGAACCGTAATTCCAAAAGGAAATATAAAGGTTAAAAACATCTTTGAATTAATGCCTTTTGAAAATATGCTGGTTGTTGCCGAACTATCAGGGGAACAGACCCAAGCTCTGTTTAACTATCTGGAAAAAGAAAAAAGAGCACATCCCATATCTCATTTAAAAATAGAAATAAAAAGTGAAAAACTAAATAAGATTTTAATTCAGGGTCAACCTTTTGACCTTTCAAAAAAATACCATGTTTTAACTCATGACTATCTACAACACGGTGGTGATCATATGGATTTTTTTAAAGACCCAGTAAGTTTGTATCAAACAGAATATAAAGTGAGAGATGCTTTAATTAGTTATTTAACTAGTATTGATACCTTAAGGGCTGAATTAGATGGCAGATTTATAAAAATCGATTAGTATGAGACGACGTAAATTCATCAAACAATCAACCGCTGCTGCCGGAACTTTATTAAGTTTGGGAGGCTTAGCATTGTCCTCATGTGATCAAAAATCTAAAAAACACATAACCATATTACATACTAATGATGTTCACAGCCATATTGAACCATTTGAGACTACTCACCCAAATTATCCTAATTTAGGCGGAATTGCGAGAAGAGCTTCATTAATTGAAAAAATTAGAATTGAAAACCCAAATACTTTGCTGTTTGATGCCGGAGATATTTTTCAGGGCACACCTTATTTTAATTTTTTTGGAGGTGAAGTTGAATTTAAGTTGATGAGTAAATTAAAATATGATGCTACCACCATTGGAAATCATGATTTTGATAACGGAATTGATGGTTTATTTACACAATTACCTCATGCCACTTTTGATTTTTTAATTTCAAATTATGATTTTAGTAACACCATTTTGGATGGCAAAACAAAAACCCATGAAATATTTATTCAAAACGGTATTAAAATAGGGGTATTTGGACTGGGCATTGAATTAAGCGGATTAGTGGACCCATTGCTATACAAAGAAACAAGATATTTAGACCCGGTAGAATTGGCTCAAGATATGGGTAGATTGTTAAAAGAAGAACATCAATGTGACCTTATAATCTGTTTGTCACATCTCGGTTATAATTACAGATCAAATAAAGATAAAATCAGCGATCTAAAACTCGCTCAAAAAACTAAGAACATTGATTTGATCATTGGAGGGCACACCCATACTTTCTTAAAAAAACCTACTGTTACTAAAAATATCCTAGACGAAAATATGCTGATAAATCAAGTGGGTAAATGGGGTATTAATGTCGGAAGGATAGATTTTTATTTTGATGACGCAAAAAATATTTCGGCAAAAGGTAAAAGTATTATTGTATAATTCGAATTATTCATGAATGATCCGGGCCAAATTGATCTATAATATTTTTGATCTTGTCATTATCTGTAATCATCAATTCTCCCATAGAAAGTTTTGTACTTGTATCTAACGATTTTCTTGCTGTAAAATGAAGATTATTAATACCTGAAGCAGCAATTTTTACAGCGTTGGAAGCATTTACCCCACTACCTGCCATAATTTGTATTTCACTACCATGATCGGCTTGTAATTTTTTAATCAACTGTAATCCTTGTAATGCAGTTGGTTGCAACCCCGATGTTAAAAGTCTGTCAAACCCCATATCAATTATTTGAATGATGGCCCTTTCACAGTCCGGCACAAAATCAAATGCACGATGAAAAGTAACTTCTAATTTTAAAGACCTTGAAAGATCTACCAAGCCTTTATTTAACTTTGAAATTTCATTATTCTCTGTCAAAATGCCAAAAACAACACCATGGGCCCCTGCTTCTTTTACAGCTTTAATATCTTTTTTCATTAATTCAACATCGTCAAGATTATAATTAAATCCCCCCTCTTTATGCCTTATCATCACATGAACTTCAATATTTGATTTTTTTGCACATTGTTGGATCAATCCAAAACTTGGTGTTAAGCCTCCAAAGGATAAGGCAGAACACAATTCTATTCGTTGAGCTCCAAATTTATCGGCTGCTATAGCCCCTTCTACAGAATCAGTACATAATTCAAATATCATCGGTATTCATATTTAATCCATAAAAACTCTAAGCTCATTTTCTATCATACTTTGCATCAATAAGTTCTTTTTCCGATTTTGCCTGCACCGCATAATTAAATCCTGAATATATGCTATAAGCACCTACTTCACCATTTCTATTCAAAGCTAAAAACCCTACTTGTAAATTCGTGACGTTCTTATGCTTTTTTATAATTCTGTCTACAGCTTCTTTACAAGCTTCGTTTGGTGACATTCCATTTCGCATTAATTCTACAACAATCGCGCTTCCGGCAATTCGAATAACGGCTTCTCCAACACCGGTTGCACAAGCAGCACCTACTTCATTATCAACAAATAAGCCTGCACCAATAATTGGCGAATCACCAACTCTGCCATGTAATTTGAAGGCCATTCCACTAGTGGTACAAGCACCTGCTAAATTTCCTTTTTCATCCAATGCAAGCAAACCAATAGTATCATGATTTTCGCTATTGATCACAGGTTGATATTTTGACTTCTCTTTCCATTCTTCCCAGGCAGTCCTGGCTTGATCCGTAAGCAAATTCCTTTCCGAAAAACCTTTTTCAAGTGCAAATTGTTTGGCTCCCGAGCCTGCCAACATAACATGTTGGGTATCTTCCATCACCTTTCGGGCTACTGAAATCGGATTTTCAATATCCTGTAGAAATGCAACGGCTCCACAGTTATTATTATGATCCATGATGCAAGCATCTAAAGTAACTATGCCTTCCCGGTCAGGCAAACCACCCAAGCCAACACTCATATTGCTCGGATCCGACTCTGTAACTCTAACTCCTGCTTCGGCAGCATCTAAAGCCGAACCTCCGACAGATAGAATTTTCCAGGCAGACTCATTTGCCTCCAAACCATGATTCCAGGTGGAGATAACAACTGGTTTCTTTATTTTTTTTGATCTCCCAGATAAGCTATTGGAGCCATTTTCACTCTCCGTACTTCTAAAAGATGAACTAATTACAGCTGCACTACCAAGTGCCGAAAGTTTAATGAAGTTTCTACGGGTTTTCATATAGTTATTTTTTATTGCAGGTAAAGTACATTATTTTATCAGACTTTTACAAAATTAAATATCATAAAAAATAGTATTTTTATACAATTAATAAATTTAACATGATAGAACTTGCCGGAATTATTATTTTAGGAATAATTGCACAATGGTTTGCCTGGAAATTTAAAATACCAGCCATTCTACCTTTGATCTTAATTGGATTGTTTATTGGGCCCATTTCCACATTAATTTCTCAGGATGGAAATAAGTGGATCGAACCGGTTTGGAATGGAGAATTCGGACTTTTTCCTGGAGAGCGATTGTTTAACTTTGTATCATTAGCCATTAGCTTGATCTTATTTGAGGGAGGATTAACATTAAAAAAAGAAGAGATAAAAAATGTAGGCCCCGTTATTTATAAATTAATAACCTTAGGTTCATTTACTACTTTAATTATGGCAGCAATACCTGCCCACTATATTATTGGCTTAAACTGGCCCTTGTCGTTCTTATTTTCTTCTTTGATTATTGTTACTGGACCAACGGTAATTACCCCTATTCTAAGAAATTTACCCATTAAAAAAGACATTTCAACAATATTGAAATGGGAAGGAATTCTTATTGATCCTATAGGAGCTTTAGTTGCTGTATTGGTATTTGAATTTATCAGTGTTGGAGGTGAACACGGATCAAGATACACGCAAGACGCACTAATTGAATTTGGGAAAATTATCATCATTGGTTTTTCGATAGGTTTTACCTCTGCCTATGCATTTTCAATGGCTTTGAAACAAAAATTAATTCCTCATTATTTGTTAAATGTGGTTGCATTGGCTCTGGTTTTAGGTGTTTTTGTACTTTCAGATTTATTTGCAAATGAAAGCGGATTATTGGCAGTTGTAATTATGGGTATGGTCCTGGGAAATATGAAGCTAGATGCTTTAAAAGATGTATTCTATTTTAAAGAAACTATTAGTATTTTATTGATATCCATTCTGTTTATTTTACTTTCCGCCAATATCGATATGGCTGATCTGGCACTTATTTATAACTGGAAATCTTTGATCCTATTCATTATAATAGTTTTGATTGTTCGACCATTGGGTGTGTTCTTAAGCTCAAATAATAGTGACTTGCAGAAAAAGGAAAAGATCTTTATCAGTTGGGTTGGCCCACGTGGAATTGTTGCTGCCGGTATTGCTTCTTTGTTCGGACTCAAGTTAACCATGCAGGGAGTAGAAAATGCCAATTATATTACACCATTGGTTTTCATGATCGTCATGGGTACGGTTTTGTTAAATGCAACTACCGCTCGTTTGGTTGCCAGATTCACAAAGGTATTATTGATAAAATCAGAAGGTATATTAATTATTGGGGCATCAGAATCTGCAAGATTGATCGCAACTTATCTAATGAACAACAATCGTCGAGTGGTTTTAATTGATAGTAATCCAACACATATAAGCCATGCTAAAAAAGCTAATTTAGAAGCAATGGAATGTGATATATATTCTGATCAATTGGTTGAGAATATTGAATTAAATGATATTGGATATCTTATGGCATTAACAGGAAGTAATACCATTAATGAATATGCAATATCTAAATTAAAATCACATTTTGGTGAAGAGGGTGCATTTCGGCTAATTAGTTCGGAAGAGATGCGTGACCCAAAAAACAATCCCGTTCATGGTCTTTTTTCAAATACCGATGACTATATAAATATAAGCGAAGTAGTTAGAGATTACCCCTTTATAAATGATATAGAAATAACATCATCTGAACACTATGAAAAACTTTTAGATGCTACGAGAAAGGAAATTAAGACCATACCCCTTTTTATTAAAGATAATGAAGATGAAATTCATATTATCCCTTCTGATAGTGATCAGATTCCCGTAGAATCCGGATATAAAATGATGTATTTGGGAAAGAAATTAAGTATTTGAAATTTAAACAAAAAAAATTATATTTTTTTCATCTGCTGTTTAACCATTCTGATCTGGTCAGTTAACATACCATGTTTATCTAATTTTTTAGCTTCTGCGATCAAATTTATTGCTTCTCTTTTTCTCCTTTTTGTCATGGCAATACCGGCCAGTTGTAATTTTGCCATTGCCTTATCATGATTCATTGAGAGTCCTAATTTCAAAGCTTTTTTAAAGAATTTTTCCGCCTGAGTTAAATTAGTTTGTGAGATCATTATTCCCCGCAAAAAATTGTAATACCCCTCTTGTTTGGTTATTAAAGCAGAAGATGGATTTTTAATCCTATCCAATAGTTTATTACCACCTTCGAAATCTTGTTTCCGCAATTTTAAAAATGTCAATAATAAGATCTCATTTTTAAAATAAAAAAAAACAAATACTCCCGCCAATAACAAAATGGAAATTCCATTCATTATATGCCCTTTTGTAAATTCATAAACTGCCCAAGCTGTAATTACAGTGGCTAATACTAATTTTATATACTTATTAAACATTTGATCATTTTTATTTTGCAAATGTACATTATTTCAAATATTTTTAATAGTTTTTAATTTATAACCTGAGTTCGATTATTTCTAATTTCCACAGAAGTCTTATGAATAGTGAGATTTGAACAGTCAAAATGAAAAACTAACAGGTTAATTTAAGGCTTTTATTGTTTAAAGGTTGCTGTTCATAAGGCTTTCCGATGGATTCATAGAGTTTCCCTTAGATATCGTTGTGACTTATCAAACTATGAATAGTCCTTCAAAGCCACGCCTTATTTAAGGAAAACTCAATAAACTGTGTAAGATAGAAATAATCGAACTCAGGTTTATATTTAAATGGATTGAAATAGACAAAATAATTTGATTTCTCCTGTTTCATTATTATTTTAATGTATAATTTAGCAACATTATTATCAATTTATGTTTTTGACCAGCAAAAATATTTTTTTCAAAGATATTTACTTAAATATCAAGCGTCCGGATAATATTTTATGATTATCCTTTTCCAATTGCTTTAAAAACAGGGCATTTCTTTACTACATCAAAATCTAAAAAATACTATCATGGAATTACCATATGCAGAACCCTATAAAATTAAAATGGTTGAATCAATTAAAAGATCCACACAAGAACAGCGAAAAAAATGGATCAATGAGGCACACTATAACTTATTTAACCTGTCATCAGATAAAGTATTTATTGATCTGTTAACCGATTCAGGTACCGGTGCTATGAGCGACCAACAATGGGCGGCTTTGATGAGCGGTGATGAAAGCTATGCTGGATCACAATCGTTTTTGCAACTCAAAGAAGTAGTACAAAATATTACCGGATTTACGTATTTTTTACCAACGCACCAAGGAAGAGCAGCAGAAAATGTATTGTTCTCAGCTATGGTTAAAGAGGGTGATCTGGTACCGGGAAATTCTCATTTTGACACAACTAAAGGGCATATTGAATTTAGAAAAGCTACGGCTGTTGATTGTACAATAGATGAAGCTTTTGACACATCGAATCTTCATCCTTTTAAGGGAAATGTGAATCTAGAAAAGTTAGAAAAAGTATTAAAAGAAAATCCAAAAGATAAGATTCCGTTTGTGATTCTAACAATAACATGCAATAGCTCTGGTGGTCAGCCTGTTTCTATGGAAAATATAAAAGATGTTTCGCAGTTGTGCAAATCCTATAAAATTCCATTATTCTTCGATTCAGCCAGATTTGCTGAAAATGCCTATTTTATTAAACTAAGAGAAGAAGGCTATCAAAACAAAAGCATCAAGGAAATAGTAAAAGAATGTTTTAATTACGGGGATGGTATGACCATGAGTGCCAAAAAAGATGGCTTGGTAAATATGGGTGGATTTATTGCCTTAAATGATGAAGAAGTATATAAAAAAGCTTCTGTTTTTAATATCATGTATGAGGGATTTTTAACCTATGGCGGGATGAATGGTAGAGATATGGCAGCTTTGGCTGTTGGCTTGGATGAAGCAACCGAGTTTGATTATCTGGAAAGTAGAATTGAACAGGTTGGCTATTTAGGTAAAAAATTAGTCGAATATGGAGTACCTGTGCAAAAGCCATTTGGTGGTCATGCAATTTTTATTGATGCCAATAAATTTGTTCCAACAATTCCAAGAAGTGAATATCGCGCACAGGCCTTAGCCATTGAATTGTACATAATTGGTGGAATTAGAGGAGTAGAAATTGGAACAGTTTTGGCAGATAGAGATCCATTTACCCGGAAAAACAGATATCCAGAATTAGAATTAGTTAGACTGGCTCTTCCCCGAAGAACATATTCTCAAAATCATATGGATTATATTGCTGCTACCCTAAAAAATATTTATGATAGTCGAAAAGAAGCAAAACATGGCTATATAATTGTAGATGAAGCACCTATCATGAGACATTTTACCGCTAAATTTGAAAAGATATAATCTAAGAATAAGCCCAAGCACTTCATTTAACCTTGGGTTTTTTGTGACTGAAGTAACAAAATAAATACGGTTATAATGATTATATTTGTGTACCCCCTCTATAGTAATAGATTTTGGATAGAAACCCAAGTGAATTTGTTGAATTTATTCATTTGGGTTTTTTTTAAGAATACATTAATTTAAAATTAACAATCTTATGATTCAAATAGAATACATTTGTCATGATTAATTTTGAGTTAGTAAGCTAAAAGCCGGTTATAGAGATGTAGCCGGTTTTTTTATGTATTTTTAATACATAATTTCAACTGAAGCAGAACGAATATCTAGATAAATATATACATCTTCATATTGGTTATAATGTTTTAATTCTCCTGAAAATTCCGCAACAAACTCAGTACCATTATTAGTCAATACTTCAAAATTAAGATTGGAAGGGAAATAAGTCGCTCCCCCACTGGTTCTAAAAGCAAACTCATTATTATATAACAAATTATTTCCAATGTTATTGGCTATTACTGTAAATGAAATATATTTATCAGTATCAGTAGATCTAGCAATTATTTGTAATAAATCTATTTCTTCATTTGGAGAAACTTGTTCTACAATTTGGTTAATGGTAATATCATTATACGCTTCGACCTTGTCTGGCAATTCATAATATAATTCATAATAACCTTGATACCTAATCACTAATTTATTATCTGGAGAAAATGGATTATTAGGAATAGATTTATCTTCTGTACAAGAAATAAAAAACAAAATTAATAAACTAAAAATTATTCTCTTCATATCACTAAAATCATAAGTTAAAAATACAAAAAAATAATAAGTGTTTTTTCAATTTCCTGCTTTTTTATGTATACATTCATGATAATTTATAAAAATATTTCATGATAATTGTCATGTTTTAATTAATGACATCAATGTACCTTCGCTTTCTGCGTAAAATTTTATTGAGGGATAATTATAAGCTGACTAAACCTAAATGTTCTTCATTTAGGTTTTTTATATGAACATATACTCAAATTAATTTTTGTTAATAAATGGTTGAATCGAAGTATCTCTACTGACACTTCGGTTTTTTTTAGTAACTGAAGTAACCAATACCATCTCATTATATTCATTATATTTACCATTGTTAAACACTCAATTTTTTGTGGAAAGCCCAAATGAATTTTGTTACATTTTATTTATTTGGGTTTTTTATTTTAATTTTTTTGCATTTCCTTTTTCTTCCGATAGAATTTTATGTTCTTCTTAGTCCAAAGTATTGTATAATATTTCCAATTCGCCATTTGCTTTGTTTTGTTAATATTTTCTAATAATTTCAATCAATCAATTACTCTTCTAAATCCCCTAGCCTAAAAAAGTTACATAGTTGTTAAAAATTTTAACAAATATGTAACTTTCATGACATAAATCATAAAATCATAACCTACTACCTCTTACTTTTGATGTCATAAAAGATAAATGAGTCTTTTAATGCTTATCTAATTAACTTAAATATTTTTAATATGTTATCAAAAAAACAAGCAAGAGCTTTCTTTTTAGGTGGTACTTTGGTCACTTTTTTAATTTTTATCGGGTTAACCGTATATTCTTTATCCGCTGCCCAAGACCAATCTCACAAAGAAAATATTACCGAATCTGTAGCCAGAGGAAAAGACCTCTGGGAATCAAACAACTGTATGGGATGCCATACTATTATGGGCGAAGGTGCTTACTATGCACCGGAATTAACAAAAGTAATTGACCGTAGAGGCGAAGGCTATATAAAAGCTGTATTGATGTCACCAATTTCATGGCAACCAAACAAACGGAAAATGGTGGCCTATAATATGAGTGAAGAAGAAGCCCTTGATATGGTAGAATATTTCAAATGGATAAATAATATTGATTTAAACGGATTTGAAAAAGTAGTTTCACCACTCGCTAAGGACAAAAACAATAATTAACTTTAAAAATTAAGAAAATGAAATATAGATCACAAAAAGTAGCTTATTGGTTTTTTGCTTTATCAATGCTATTGTTAACATTACAATTAGTATATGGTTTTATCATGGGATTTGCCCATGCCGGAATGGATGGATTACACGATTTTATTCCTTTTAATACCGCAAGAGCTGTACATACCAATTTATTGGTAGTCTGGTTATTATCAGGTTTTATGGGAGCAGCGTACTATATAATTCCTGAAGAAGCACAAAACGAATTAGTAAGTGTAAAATTAGCTTATGTTCAGCTTATTAGTTTAGCATTAGTAGGTGTAGCTGCAATAGTTGGATACCATTTAAACTATTGGGAAGGAAGAAAATTTTTAGAAATACCAAGACCTTTAGATTATTTAGTGGTTGTAAACGTCTTATTATTTTTGGGATTAATTTTAGTTACTCTCTTTAAAGGAAAACGAAAAACAACAACAGCCCTTGTACTCACTATGGGATTGCTTTTTGCAGCACTCCTCTACTTACCGGGTATGATTCATTTTGATAGTCAAGTACTGGATTCTTTTTTCCGCTGGTGGGTAGTTCACCTTTGGGTAGAAGGTGTTTGGGAATTAATTATGGGTGGTATTTTATCATTCTTATTAATAAAACTTACAGGTGTTGACAGAGAGGTTATTGAAAAATGGTTATATGTAATTGTTGGATTAACTTTTTTATCAGGTATATTAGGAACAGGACATCACTACTACTATATAGGTGTAAATAAAATTTGGCTTATTGTGGGTGGAATTTTCTCTGCTCTTGAACCATTAGCATTTTTAGCAATGGCTTTATTTGCTGTGAATATGTATAGAAAAGGTGAGAAAAAGCACCCTAATAAAATTGCATTGTACTGGACCATTGGTTCTGCAATAGTTTCATTTGTAGGTGCAGGTCTACTTGGATTTGCTCATACTTTACCACAAACAAATATTTTCACACATGGTACCACTGTTACAGCGATGCATGGTCATTTAGCTTTTTGGGGAGCCTATGCTATGATCGTATTTGCAATTATTAGTTATTCTTTACCAAATATGACTGGAAGAAAATTTTATGATAGCTCACGCGGCAGAATGGCATATTGGCTGGCAAATATAGGAATGATTGGTATGACCGTTTCTTTTGGTGTTGCAGGTGTTGCCCAGGTTTATTTGGAACGCATCATGAAAGTAGATTTTATGAAGGTTCAATTAGAAATTCAAATCCATTATTTTGTTCTAATCATCATGGCCACTTTATTTTCTACAGGTATAACCTTATTTATCATTGAATTTATAAAACACGGACAACCAACAGATGAAGCTTTAGAAGCAAATTAGAAAAGCATTTTAAATTATTTTTTTAGTTAGTAGTCAACCAGAGTTAAGATTGTATTTTTATACTTTTTTAACTCTGGTTTTTTTATTACATATTGAACCTTTAAAATCATTTTACATAGTAAAATTCTATCTAAATTATTTTTGATAAATATTAAAATACAAAATTATCTTTTTTTTCCTTAAACTGATATAAGTCATATATATCTTATATTCATTATGCTACTTTTGTTACCTATACATGTCTCATTTGATACATAATTATTATTGAACAAATTACTTTTAACCAAATTTTATATCATTAAATAAAACCTTAATTAAATGAAGAAACTAAGTCTATTAATCGTATTGATCGCAATGGCAGCTTTAACATATAGTTGTAAAAGCGATAAAAAATCAGAAGAAAAAAGTTCTGACAAAACTGCTATTGCTGCAAGTGAAATTTCAATTACTGATGCTGAAATGGAAAGAGGTGCCGCAATTTATTTTGATAGGTGTGCCGGATGTCATGGCTCTTCCCGTAAAGGAGCAACAGGACCACATTTATTACCAATAGCTCCTGAAGGAAATAATTATTTGGGAACTACAGTGTTAAAAGAGGCTGGATTAAAAGCATTTATTGAAAATGGTACTCCAGGTGGAATGCCGGAATGGAAAGGAATTATGACCGATGAGGAAATTGAATTAATGACCCGTTTTTTACAAGTTGATCCACCGGTAATTCCTCCTTACGGATTGGCGGAAATTAAAGGTAGCTGGAAACTCATTATTCCTGTTGCTGACAGACCTACAAAACCTCAGCACAACAGAAATATCAATAACTATTTTGGTGTTATTATGCGTGATGCCGGAAAAGTTGCAATTATTGATGGTGACACAAAAGAAAAATTAGTTGTTTTGAAAACCGGGTTTGCTGTACATATTTTAAGAACATCTGCATCAGGAAGATACATATATTCGGTGGGTAGAGATGGTAGAATTACTATGATTGATACATATCCTAAAACACCAAATATTGTTGCCGAAGTAAAAGGTGGTTTTGATGCTCGCTCGGTTGAAGTATCAAAATTCAAAGGTTATGAAGATAAGTACCTTGTTTTTGGAGGGTATAGTCCAAGTCATATTGCAATTTTAGATGCGCAAACCTTAGAGCCTCTTAGTGTTACAGAAACTAAAGGTAATGCTTGTGACGGGAATAAAGAATTTATTGAAGAAGCCAGAGTTGCAGCCATTGTAGCATCACATACCGATCCTGTTTGGATTTGCAATGTAAAAGAAACCGGTATGGTTTGGATTGTTAATTATACTGATCCTAGAAATCCGGAAATGACACAAATTCCTTCTGCAAGATTCTTACATGACGGTGGATTTGATTCTACCGGTCATTATTTCCTTGTTGCAGCAAATGCCAGTAACAAGATCGTAGTTATAGATGTTCCAAATAAAAAATTAGTGAAAATTATTGAAACCGGTATAAAACCACATCCTGGTAGAGGAACAAACATCAAAAATGATTTAGGGAACCTGTGGGTAACATCTCATTTAGGAGAAAATAAACTTTCTTTTATAAAAACTAATCCAGGCGAAAATCAATGGACAGTAGTCAAGGAAGTTAAAGCAACTGGATCAGGAGGTGGTGCTTTATTTGTAAAATCTCATCCGAAGTCTAAGCACCTGTGGGTGGATAGAACCTTAAATCCGGATGCAGCATTGAACTCAGCTGTGGATGTTTTTGATATTAAAACCTTAGAGCTTAAAAAAACACTAAATGCACCAGAAGGTGTTGATGGTAGAGCCGTGCATTTTGAATATAATTTAAAAGGTGACGAAGTTTGGGTCTCCTATTTTATGGGTGAAAAAAGTGCTATTGTAATATATAACGATAAAACCCTTGAAGTTAAGCAAATTATTCAGGGAGATTGGGTTCAAAATCCTACAGGAAAATTCAATGTTTATAATACAACAAATGATATTTATTAATTAAGGAGGGGAATTTAAAACAGAATCGAGACGGAAAGAATTGGAAACATTATTCTTCTCGATTCTGTTTGAATTAAACTATCAAATCACAAATTATTACTACTAAAAAAATGAGGTATTTTATAATATCTATAGTCATTGTATTGTCTTTTTTTAAGCAAAGTTTTGCTCAAAATACGATAAATGACAGCATAAAAACTGAAAGTTTAGATGAGGTTGTTGTAACTGCACAATACGTTCCGCAATCCATTAAAAAATCAGTATACAAAATAAGAGTTATTAATTCAGATGAAATGAAGGCTTTGGGAGCTACAAATTTAAGAGATCTCTTATATCATGAATTAAATCTTGAAGTTTTTCAAGAAAGCTCCTTTGCCGGAACCGGTATTGAAATTCAAGGTATATCCCAGGAAAATATTAAAATTTTAATTGATGGTGTACCGGTTGTTGGTCGTTTAAACGGAACTATCGATTTAAATCACATTGTTTTAGATAATATAGAAAAGGTTGAAATTGTAGAAGGACCTACTTCGGTCTATTACGGTACAGATGCCATGGGTGGAGTTATAAATTTGATTACTAAAAAAACTGAATTAGAAGACTACAGTTCTACTTTCCAATCCTATATAGAATCTATCAATACTTTTAATCTTTCGGGTAAGGCCGAATTCACTAAAATTAATAATACAGTGAATTTTGGTTTGGGAAGGAATTATTTTGATGGTTATAATGCCGATGAAAACAATTCACGTAAATCAGATTGGGGAAGTCGTGAACAATATTTTGGTAATATAACTTTCCAACATCGGTTTGACAAAGGTAACTGGCAATATGATTCCAGGTATTTTAGTGAAGAACTCATTAATTTAGGGGAAGTAACCCCACAAAACAATGCTATTGACTTTGTTTCCGATACCCGTCGGTTTGAAAATGTCATCAGGTTCAACAGTCAACTTTCAAAATTCAATTTTTTGGAAGGGATAGCATCCTGGTCCAATTACAAAAGAACCAAAAGAACTTATTTAACTGATATTGATAATAATACTCAAGAATTAATCGAAAAACAAACGGATACAACAAAAAATGAGACTGTTTTTCTTAAAGGCCAATACAGCCATGTTAACAATGAAAAAAATGTTAGTTACAGTTTTGGATTTGACACCAATCTGGAAACCGTAAAAGGTGCTCGAATTAAAGATCAAACTCAGAAAATGAATAGCTATGCATTGTTTGCAAGTGTTAACTTTAATTTTTTTGAAAAATTCAAAGTCCAGCCTGGCGCCAGATATACGTATAACAATGTTTATGGTTCGGTGGTATCACCGGCAATTAATTTGAAATATCAATTCAATGAAAAGAATCAGATTTTGGCATCCTATGCAAAAGGATACAGAGCTCCATCTTTGAACCAGTTATATCTTGATTTTACAGTTGGACCTTTTTTAATTTTAGGTAATGAAAATTTAGAAGCTGAAAACTCTCATAATATTACTGTATCATCCAAGCATATTCTAATCTTTGATCAGCAAAAACTAATTATTGAACCTTCATTGTTTTACAATGATATTGATAACCTTATAACCTTAGGTCCAATGGTTAATTTTACAAGACAGTACATTAATATTGATATTAACAAAACAAGGGGAGGCAATATTAAATTCAGTTATGAGCCTGCACAAAATCTTAGAATTACTGGCGGTATCTCCGTCTTAGCAAAGTACAACACCTTTACTGAAGGCTATGATACGGATGATTTTATTTTAACCAACAAAATAAACGCATCTGCGAAATATACCTTAAAAAAGATAGCAACAACATTTAATTTGTTTTTTAAACATTCAGGCGAGGAACTCGGATATTATGTTGAAAGAACAACGGATGATCTGATCAAAACCGAATTAGACCCTTACAATCTGTTAGATTTTAACATCTATAAATCTTTTCTTAAAAATAAATTGAATCTCACTATTGGGATTAAAAATATTCTCAACGAAACCAATTTAGATAATATTGCCAGTTCAACAAGTGAAGTAAGGAATTCACAATCATTTCTTTATGGAACATCCTACTTTGCTAAAGCAGTTATAAACTTATAATAATGAATCAAATAAATAACTCAATTTTAAAATAATTACCATGAAAAAACTTATTTTTTCAACAATGTTGGTTGTATTGCTTACAACCACATTAAAAGCACAGGAATTTGGAATCTCAGGCGAATTAAGGCCTAGGTTTGAAGCTCGTCACGGATTTAAAACATTAGCCTCTCCTGATGTAGACGCAGCAGTATTTGTTTCACAAAGAGCGAGAATAAATATGAACTATTCTGCCGAAAAATTTAAAGTGTATTTTAGTCTTCAAAATGTTAGGGTCTGGGGAGATGTAAGTACTCTTTCCAAAAGTGATAAATACGGTATTGCATTTCATGAAGCCTGGGGTGAGTACTTTTTTAATCCAAATATTTCTATAAAATTAGGTCGTCAGGAAATTGTTTACGATGATCAAAGAATGTTTGGATCAGTTGGATGGGCGCAACAAGCCAGGAGCCATGATGCGATGCTTATAAAATTCAAAACCGGCGAAAAAGGAAAATTAGATATAGGTTTCGCCTTAAATGCTAACGGAGAAACACTATTTAAAGAAGATTATGCTGTTGGTCAGTACAAAAGCTTCCAATATGCATGGTATCATACAAATATCAATGAATCCTTTGGCTTAAGTGCCTTATTCTTAAACAATGGTATGCCTTATGATAAGATAATAGACCCAGACAATAATGAGCAAAAAACTACCTATAGTCAAACCATCGGTGGCAGGCTTACCTACAAAAAAGGTAAATTTAATGCTGATGGAGCAACTTATTATCAGGGTGGAAGTACGCCAAATAAAGCAAAGAATGCAGATGTAGATCTATCAGCTTATTATCTTACTTTAAATGCTAAATTTAATATTACAGATGAATTTAAGGTAGGTGCAGGCTTTGAATATCTCTCTGGAAATGACCAGGGAAGTACAAGTTCAAAAAATAAAGCCTTTACTCCATTTTACGGAACCAATCATAAATTCAATGGATGGATGGACTATTTTTATGTAGGAAACCACGTTGGAAGCGTTGGGTTAATAGATGTTAATATACCTTTTGGTTATAAAAAGAATAAATTTTCTGCTGCTCTAATACCGCATTTCTTTTCTGCCGATGGTGATATTTTAGACGCGAATAATGATAAGGCAGATGCATATTTAGGTACCGAAATTGATCTTGCTTTGGGCTATAAAATCATCAAAAATGTAATGTTCAATGTGGGTTATTCACAAATGTTTGCAACAGAGTCCATGGAGATCCTAAAAGGAGGAAGTAAAGATGAAACCAATAATTGGGCATGGGTTATGGTAACATTCAAACCTACTTTCTTTAGTAAAAAAATTGATAAATAGGTTTAGTTAGTTAATGATTCCGGTGTTTATTTACTTTAATTTATAGTAAATTTACACCGGATTTTTAATTCATGATAAAAATGAGCAACAAAGCACCTTATTATAAAGAAACAGGAAAAGAAGTTGAAATTTTCGAACAATCCTTTAAAAATAAGATCCCTTTTTTATTAAAAGGACCTACAGGTACAGGTAAATCGAGGTTTATTGAGTTTATGGCATACCAATTAAATAAAAAATTAATTACCATATCGTGTCATGAAGAAACCTCTTCAACCGACCTAATAGGTAGATATATCATCAAAGGAGCAGCAACTGAATGGCTTGACGGACCGCTAACAAGAGCTGTAAAAGAAGGTGCCATTATATATTTGGATGAAATTGCCGAAGCCCGTCCGGATGTGATCGTTGCCATTCACTCCCTAACGGATCACCGAAGAGAATTGTATATTGACAAATTAGGTGAAATTATAAAAGCACATCAAGATTTTATGCTTGTTGCATCGTTTAACCCTGGCTATCAAAGAGGTTTTAAAGAGTTAAAACCTTCAACCCGACAGCGTTTTGTGGCGATTAGTTTTGCATATCCGGATGAAAAATTGGAATCAGAAATATTGGTTAATGAAACCGGTATAGATCAAAGCATAGCCAAAAAATTGGTGAATATTGCCAATAAAATTCGTAATTTAACTGAGCTGGGCCTAACGGAAACAGTATCCACCAGATTATTGGTAGATGCCGCAAAATTGATCCATTCCGGGCTACCGAAAAGATTGTCGGTTGAAGTTGCAGTTGTTGAACCTTTAACAGACGATCTGGAAATAGTAGAAGCATTGAAAGATCTGTGTAATTTGATGATATAGATTATAATTGTAAATGCTTAATGCTAAATTGTCAATTGTAATTAACCAATGTATATTTGTTTGATTATTTTAACTTTTGAATATGAAAAAAAATCCAATAAAAGATAAAAGTTATTCTTTTGCATTAAAATCGATTAATACTTATAAAAATCTTCAACAAAAACAAGAATTTGTTTTATCTAAACAATTTCTGAGGTCTGCCAAATCTATTGGAGCAAATATAGAAGAAGGAATACAAGCTGAAAGTAAAAAAGATTTTATCCATAAATTGAGTATTTCTCAAAAGGAGGCATTTGAAACACATTACTGAATTAGGCTTTTAAGAGATGCTGATTATTTAGATAAGCAAATAGCAATGGATTTGATAAATGATTGTGAGGAAATACAAAAAATAATTACAGCTATCCTAAAGACCACAAAAAAGAATAATTGATCATTAACAATTTAACATTAAGTATTAACAATTTAGCATTATTATAAGGTGGCACTCGATGAATATTTATATGGTAAAATAGCTGGTTTTTTTACAAAACGTAAGAGAGCTACACTTGAAGGTCATATAAAAACTGTCAAACTTGTTGATATAAAATCTCGTTTAAGCATTTTTGCCAGGGCAATTACAGGAAATCCTATTGATATTTATCCAGCCAAGCGTGAAGGAGGTTACAAAAACAACAACTTCTTCTTACCTACCCTATTTTCTGAACTGCCTACTTTTGAAGAAAATCTTTCTTATTACCTTTTTAGAATATTATATCTGTCCGTTCAAAAGAATTTACATATAAATTGGCAAGACAACACAGATCATTCCTTAAATGAATCACAAGAAAAAGCACTAGCGGCATCCAGAGAAATACTAGAAAAACTATTTGAAGAGTTTCCTATTACTAAAGAAATTCATAAAGAGTTATTCAATTATTATAATTCGAAATCTACAGACAAAAAACCAGCGGATTTTACTTTTCTTTATGGAAAATGGATGCGCAACAATCCGGAAATTGATCCTGATAATAAACTTAAAAATTTTAATGAAAAAGCAAAAAAAGCAATTTCTGATGAAATAGAAACCATCTTAAAAGCTAATCCGGTTGAAGAAATTGTCTCGCTTCAAGTTGATCAAAAACAACAAGAAGATTATGTATTGACACATGATTTCGAAAAAATTGATACTGCTGAAGAATGGGATGGTGGTTGGAGAGATTTTGATGGGGATGACGAATTAGATGAGCACAGTAAAGCTTTAGAGGAGTTAAATATGAAATATACTGTACGGGTTGATGATACAACACATTCTGTTTATCAAGCTGAGTTTATTGAAAACACAACCGTTTCTGAAAGTGCTGAAATTAATACTGAGGATCTTCATTTCACTTATGATGAATGGGATTATTCAAAACGTGAATACAAAGAAAATTTTTGCAAACTCTATCCTAAAAATATTACAGAAACTGATGTTTCCTATTACAAAAACACGTTAACGGAAAATGCTTCAACCTTAATGGGTTTACGTAAGATGTTGACCAATATCAATAACAAATATCAACAACAAAGGAGGCAAACACAAGGTGAAGAGTTTGATATTGATGCTCTTACAGATCTTTATATTGATATACATTCAGGACACACTCCTTCTGAGAACATCTATTTATCAAAAAGAAAAAAAGAAAAAAATCTTTCCATTTTAATGTTATTAGATGTTAGTTTGTCAAGTGATGGATACGCAGCAGGAAATCGAGTAATTGATGTTGAAAAACAGGTTTCGATTTTATTTGGTGAAATTTTAAATGAATTTGATGTGGATTTTTCTATTGATTGTTTTTTTTCAAAAACTAGAAATTATGCTACTTACCTAACGTTAAAAGGTTTTGATGAAGATTGGGATAAGGCTAGATTTAAAATAGGGGCTGTAGAACCAGAAGGGTATACCAGAATAGGAACGGCATTAAGGCATTCGGGTGCTTTATTGGATAAACGTAATACCGATAACAAGTGGATCATTTTAATATCTGATGGAAAACCAAATGATTACGATAAATATGAAGGTAAATACGGAATTAATGATGTAAAACAGGCTCTAAGAGAATTAAATGAGCGAAATATCAATTCATATGCTTTGGCCATCGAAGCCAATGCTAAATATTATCTGCCACAAATGTTTGGTTCAAATCATTATGAAATTCTTACTACTCCTGTTGAGCTGTTACAATCATTGGCAAAATTATATGACAGAATAAAACACAAATCCTAATATTTTGAATGGTATTAATGAAGATTTTAGTTATTTTACATAAACATAGTTCTAATAAATAAATATATTATGAGTAAAAAAGTTAAAATTGCTTTGGCCATAGGTTTACAATTGGCAATGATTGGTGCTATAGGTGATTTTGTTGGATGGCCATACATGAAATATGTTTTAATTTGTTCAGGAATTTCCTTTGGTTTAACAATTATCTTTTTTATAGCAGATAATATTAAAGATTAAATTATCTATGTTACGGTATTCAATCTTTACTTACCCACAGAATTATGTCAATTATTTCCCAATATAAATGAAAAAAATACATCTACACGTAAAATTTATACACAAGCTCTTATTATATGCTTTAGTTTTTTTCCTTTTTGCTTGTCAAAATTACAACTATGAAATTACCGTAGCTGAAGGCAACAAAATAAACTCAGAATATTTACAAAAAGCAGAAGATCCTGAAATAGCATTAATATGTATGTATCTATATGCTTATGGAAATGAATGCAAAAAAGATACTTCAGCTCTAAAATGTAATATATTAAAATCATTACATATTGATAATGAGTGCAATACTCAACATGTTGAATTTTTAAAGAAATGGTTTATAACCAACGAGCTTATGTTAATTAAGTTACAAAAATGTCCGAATTTACCTTATAACTTTGCTATACAAAATCATATTGAAAAAATTGGCATAATAAAACACAAGGATACGCTTACTATTGTTTTTAATGTCAAAGGTGTTAATGAATCACAGGAAAAAACATGGGAATTTGCTCAAAAAGACAAGTATATCGTAAAGAATAAAACCTTACTTAAAATTTGAAAATGCAATCAACCGAAATAAATTATAAAAACATATACTATCCACCTGGTGGGATTTTAATGTGGATCCTTATCTTTTTGGAACTTATTACCTTTGGTGCTGCTCTCATTGTTCTAGTTATAAATAGTAAAGATGACCCCGAAATATTTCATCAGTCAAGATTAACTTTAAATGCAAGTTTTGGTGCAATAAACACTGTTTTTTTATTGACAAGTGGTTTTTTTATGGCAACAACAGTACATCAAATTAAAATTAATAATCTACAAAAAGCATCATTTTATTTGAATCTAACCATGCTTGGGGGATTGTTGTTTTTATTATTGAAAGGCCTTGAGTACTATCTGAAGATCGATGCAGGATATACTATTGGATATAATACTTTTTATACTTTTTACTGGTTACTCACAGGTTTTCATGTTATCCATGTAATCGTTGGTCTTGTTATCCTTCTATTTATGCAAAGTGGTATAAATAAATCAAAAGCCTTAATAGAAGATGTTGAGGCAAGTGCAGCGTTTTGGCATATGTGTGATTTAATCTGGCTGCTCCTTTTTCCTGTAATATATTTAATTCTATAGTAATGCAAAAAAAGAACATTTACACCTTAGTTTTATTGCTTTTGCTAACTATAACGACTGCCTTTATTTCAAACAATTTTGATCAACTTAAAATTGCAATTATAATTATTCTCACATTAAGTGGTATTAAATTTTTAACTGTTGTTTTTCAATTTATGGAGTTAAACAGAGCACACCAATTTTGGAAAGTTTTAATCATTGGCTTTTTGTCTTTATTTATCGGAATAATTTCTATCCTTTTATAAGACTCAGTCTGCCCTAATCTTGTAGATCCTATTAAACTAAATATTAAACAGCATTATTGATCGATGATGATTCACCCTTAAGACCTATGGGTTACGAATATTTAAATGATTCATTATATCTGCTCAGCTTATAATAGTAATATATTAAGTTTTCTTATTAGAATAATAATCACTAACTGATAGTGATCCGGCTCCAAATATTAAATAAACAAATAATAAAAACAAAACCAGTGCTGCCAGCTCTAAGGATTGTCCGCCCATCATTAACTTATTTTGTGCATACACAAAAAAAGTTACACTAAACAATATTGGAATCTGAATCAAAGCACCTAAACGGGTTAAAAAACCCAGACCTAACAATCCTCCACCAATTAAATGGGCAATTCCCGCCAAGGAAACCCATAAAAAACTTTCCCGTTCAACTCCCAATTCAATAATGGAACTTGGATTTGACACGATCATCCATCCTCTGATCAATAAAGCCATACCCAAAAAGATTCGTATTAATCCATATCCTATTTCTGTTTTAGATTCCATTGATGAAATAAAATCGGTTAATTTGCTCATAATTAATGTTGTTTATAATTTATTTATTCCAAATCTACAAAAAAAATAAAAAACTGCAAATAGAAATGCGTAATGGAAAATTCTAATACAAAGGATTTATTGCAGGAGCTTTTGTATTTATCTCTAAAATTATTTTAATAGCTCTATCCAAACCTGTTTTCAAATTACTGAAAACAGGTTGCTATTTTGGATTGTCCAACAAAACATCTAATATAGCTAAGGCTGAATCGCTAATTTTTGTTCCAGGGCCAAATACTCCTACTACCCCGGCATCAAATAAAAATTGATGATCTTGTGGTGGAATCACTCCGCCTGCAATGACCAAAATATCCTCTCTTCCATATTTTTTCAGCTCTGAAATTACCTGAGGAACAAGTGTTTTATGTCCTGCAGCTAAAGAAGATACTCCTAAAACATGAACATCATTCTCTATAGCCTGTTTTGCTACCTCTTGTGGTGATTGAAATAAGGGGCCCACGTCAACGTCGAAACCCAGATCAGCAAAACTTGTAGCAACAACCTTTGCTCCTCTATCATGTCCATCTTGTCCCATTTTTGCGACCATAATTCTTGGCCTTCTACCTTCCAGATCAGCAAATTTATTTGCTTTTTTCACAGCTTTTTTAAAACTGTCATCATTTTTAATTTCTTTACTATACACTCCTGATATGGTATTAATTTGCGCTTTGTATCTTCCAAAAACACCCTCTAATGCATTAGATATTTCTCCTAATGTTGCTCTTTCTCTAGCAGCATTTACAGCCAAATCTAATAAATTTCCTTTACCTGTTTTAGCACATTCAGATAAATCACTTAATGTTGCTGTAACTTTCTTAGCGTCCCTTTTGGATTTGATCAGATTTAGTCGTTCAATTTGAGAGTTTCGAACAGCATCATTATCTACTTCTAGAGTTGCAATTTCATCTTCTTTTTTTAATTGAAATTTATTAACACCAACTATAATATCTTCTCCACCATCAATTCTGGCTTGTTTTTTTGCAGCTGCTTCTTCAATTCTCATTTTAGGAATACCTTTTTCAATAGCTCTGGTCATACCACCAAGCTCTTGCACTTCCTGAATTAAACTCCATGCTTTTATATATATTTCTTCGGTTAATTCCTCCAACTTAACACTTCCTGCCCATGGATCTACAGTTTTGGTGATCTTGGTTTCTTCCTGCAAATAAATTTGAGTATTTCTGGCAATTCTTGCCGAAAAATCAGTTGGCAAAGCAATTGCCTCATCCAAAGCATTGGTATGCAAAGACTGTGTTCCGCCAAGAGCGGCAGCCAATGCTTCAATTACAGTTCTAGCCACATTATTAAAAGGATCTTGAGCGGTCAAACTCCATCCACTCGTTTGACAATGTGTACGCAAGGCCATTGACTTTTGATTCTTAGGTTCAAATTCTTTTACGATCTTTGCCCATAACATTCTTCCTGCTCTGAGTTTTGCAATTTCCGTAAAATGATCCATACCTATTCCCCAAAAAAAAGATAAGCGCGGTGCGAAGGTGTCAATATTCATTCCAGATGCTATACCTGTTTTAATATACTCTAAACCATCTGCCAAGGTATATGCCAGTTCAATTTCGG
>Ga0209013_10000429_pt1 | contig 37128 bp, 28 predicted proteins | sample Cruoilmetagenom2_FD_187291 | JGI IMG/M metagenome (GOLD analysis project Ga0209013, IMG submission 187291) | Oil polluted marine microbial communities from Coal Oil Point, Santa Barbara, California, USA - Sample 2 (SPAdes) (version 2) | ecosystem: Environmental > Aquatic > Marine > Oil seeps ...
ACTCCAGTTCACGTGGACCTTCTACACCAAACTTTGATATTAAACCAGATGTAAGTGCACCTGGAACAAATATTATGTCTACTATTCCAATGTACAAAACAGATTTTCCTGATGCCGTTTACGGGGAAGCATATGACCGCAAAACAGGAACATCTATGGCAACACCGCATATCGCAGGTATTGCTGCACTTGTAAAACAAGCAAATCCAGATTGGAATGCTTTCGATGTGAAAGTAGCCCTTTCCAATACGGCAAAAGTTTTAGATACATCGAAGTATGATGTATTTGCTCAAGGTGCAGGACGTGTGAATGCATATGCAGCAGCTCATCCAGAAATTCTTGCGTATGCATTAGATACTGCAGTATTAGATGCTGAAGGCGAAATTGTAGACAACGTAAAAGGGACAGTTACATTCGGTCCTCAATCACTCAAAGAAGATAATATTTCAGTAACAAAACAAATTAAAGTAAAAGATATTAAAGGTAATGGTGGCGAATATAACGTCACAGTTGATGTGACAAAAACATTTGGTGATGCACAGGTGACAGTTGATCAGCCAACGTTTAATTTGGCTGGAGAACAAGTATTAAATGTTACGTTGACTGCTTCTAAAGCAACGGCACCAAATGGCTCTGAAATATTAGGATATATCAACATTACCGGTGGGAATTCAGAAGTTTCCCTACCATTCGCAGCTGACTTCGGTGGAGTAGCAGCTACAGAAATTAAAAACATGAGTATTACGGGTACAGACTTATCATTTAATGGTGATGGAGTGAAAGACACTGCGGTCCTATCATTTACATTAACTGGTGATGTGACAACTAACTATATTGAACTTTGGGATATTATGAATCCTGAAGGTGGGGAATATGGCGATGGATATATTGGTTACTTGCATTCAGGTTCAGCACTAGCTGCAGGATCTTATAACCTGAATGTCGCAGGACAATATAAACCATGGGGAGCTGCTCCAGCAACAACTATTCCAGATGGTCTATACACAATCGACTTCACTGGGCTTGCAGCTTCAGGAGTTGTCCAAGACTATGTGGGCCCGGTTATAGTAAAAACAACGAAACCAGTAATTACTGGATCAGTAACGGCAGGCACGGCGACTGGTCAAGTAACAGACAAATATATTAATTACAATGAAGAATTATATTTATACGGTTTAGACTATAACTTAAATGAAAAGTTAAAAGCTTCGTATATTGCTACAGTAAATGGAGTAGCAAAAGCAGCGGTTGCATTTAATTTGAATGAAGACGGTAGCTTTACATTCCCAGTAACAGCTGACACAGATTCAGTGAAAGTAATTATTAATGATGCGGCAGGAAATGTTGGAGAAGCATTAATTTACGAAAAAGAAGCAGAAGCGGTAGTAACTCTTTCTGTTAATCCGACTAATCTAGACTTATCAGCGGGTCAAACGTCTCAACTTACTGTAACAGAAACTTCTACACCAGTAGTTGGTGATGCAACTAATAAAGACGTAACTTCAGACGCTAAGTATGTAGTAGCAGACGAGAGCATCGCTACCGTTGCCAATGGATTAGTAACTGCGGTAGGAAAAGGTTCTACTACGATTACTATTACTCATGGTAATAATGAAGTGACTGTAAATGTGACCATAAAAGATCCGGTAGTTATTGTACCAGGGGTAACTTTAGAAGCGAACAAAACACAAATTGATTTGGAACCGAAAAAAGAAGCACAACTTAAAATCACAGAAGTTACGACAACAGCAGATGGAAAAACAAAACGTAAAGACGTTACAAAAGCTGCAACATATAAAGTTGCAGACAATAAAGTAGCTAACGTAAAAGACGGTTTAGTAATTGCAAAAAATGCAGGAAGCACAGCAATCACTGTTAAATACGGTAAAAATGAGTTAACTGTAAACGTAACAGTTACGGAACCAGGAGTAACTTTAACGGCAAATAAAACAGAGATTGATTTGCAAAAAGGAAAAGAAACCCAACTGAAAATTACAGAAGTAACAACGACAGCAGATGGAAAAACGAAAAAGACAGACGTAACAAGTTCTGCCAAATATTCAGTAGCAGACAATAAAGTAGTTTCTGTGAAAAATGGTTTAGTAACAGCTAAAAATGCAGGAAATACGATAATTACAGTCAAATACGGTAAAAATGAGTTAACTGTAAATGCAACAGTCACTGAACCAGGCGTGACACTAACGGCGAACAAAACTCAAGTTGATTTGGAAGTTGGAAAAGAAGCCCAACTGAAAATTACCGAAGTTACGACAACAGCAGATGGAAAAGAAAAGAAGGTAGACGTAACAAAAGCTGCAGCGTATAAAGTTGCAAATGGTAAAGTTGCAACTGTAAGCAATGGCTTAATAACTGCCGTAAAAGTAGGGGAAACTACCATTACCGCTAAGTATAATAAAAAAGAAGTATCTATAAATGTAAAAGTTACAGAGCCGGTAGTGACTCTAATTGCAAATAAAACCGAAATTAATCTAGAACCTGGAAAAGAAGCCCAACTTTCCATTAAAGAAGTAATCACTTCCGCAGATGGAAAAACGAAACAAACGGACATAACAACTCTGGCAACATACAAAACAGCAAATAATAAAGTAGCTATAGTAAGTAATAAAGGATTAGTAACAGCAAAAGGTGTAGGCAACACAACAATTACTGCTAAATACGGTAAAAATGACGTAACTATAAATGTCACAGTGGCAGCACCAGAAGTGACACTTACCGTAAACAAACCAGATATTAGCTTGGAATCCGGAAAAGAGTCTCAACTAAAAATTACAGAAGTAACAACAACCCCAGATGGAAAAACAACCGAAAGAAACGTAACAACAGCTGCAACGTATAAAGTAGCCGATAAAACAGTGGCTACTGTAACGAATGGTTTAGTAAAAGCCAAAAATTCAGGATCCACAATAATCACTGCGATATACGGTAAAAATGAAGTAACAGTAAACGTGACAGTTACAAAACCAGAAGTAACACTGTTTACAGACATTGCACAAATAGATCTAGAACCAGGTAAAGAAGCACAACTGACTATTAAGGAAATAACTACAACAGTAGACGGAAAAACAACGGAAAGAAATGTAACATCTTCTGCAAAATACAAAGTAGCGGATAGTTCAGTAGCTACGGTAACAAATGGTTTAGTCAGAGCAAAAAGTACCGGAGCTACAACTATCAACGTTAGTTATGGTGAAAATACGCTAACTATAAACGTAAATGTTGCTGCTCCAGCAGTAACACTAATAGCCGATAACACACAAATCGAGTTAGAAGCTGGAAAAGAAGTACGTCTAGCAATTAAAGAAGTTACAACAACACCAGATGGAACAACAACTGAAAGAGATGTGACAACAGCGGCAAAATATACACCAGGAGATAAAGCACTAATCACAGTTAACGGTGGTTTAGTAAGAGCCAAAAAAGCAGGAAATACCACGATCACCGTTAAATACGGTAAAAATGAATTAACAATAAACGTAAATATTACAGAAGCAAGCTTCAGATCCATCATACCAGGTTCTGAAACGGTAGTTCCTATTCCTGAATCATTCACTCCAGATACAGAAGCAATTCCGTTATCTGCGTAAAGCGGTCCCTGTGTAGCAAACAATTCTACTAGTTAACCTAAAAGCCCACTCCTCTAGAACTACAGAGAAGTGGGCTTGTTTTTTTCGTCCCTGTGTAAGATACAATTCAGAATTGTATCTTACACAGGGAACGATTAAATTCCATCAACATAATTACGATGAATATACAATTCCTCGTAATCCACCGAATCCGACAATACCTTAATCCAATCTGATTCTGGTAAGTTATCATCTAAAATAGTGATTGGCATTCCGCTATTTGTATATCTATAAGCGGCCGTGAAATTAGTGCCAGGACCAGTGCGCACGTTTAGACCAGATGTGTTGGTGATTCCTAGTTTATATGGTGTCATAGAATCTCTTCCACCCATCATTTGATCGATGCGATACATATGGCCAGCAGCTTTTGCTCCCCAGTATGGGTCAGATGCATATTTAACGTTGATGCCGATTGCTTTGTTGCCGAAAACGGCACCGTTTGCATAGCCAGCGTTTGGACGAATATAATTTTTATTCAAAAATGCATTTACTAGCTCATCAATATTTTGTTCAACTGTTGTAAAGTATTTGGCTAGAGGATTGTTGTCCGTTACATAGAGGCCAAAAAGGTTATTGTATTCTTGTGCTCGATTACTTAATCCATAAGCACTTTCATGCTGTGCTAGCGCCAAGATGAACAGTGCATTGATATGCTGTGTTTCTTCTAATTGTTTAAGATACGAACCCAGACCAATTAGTTTACTTTTTTGAGATGCTTGTTGGTATAATACATTATTTGGATAATCACTTTCTAACTTTTGAAGCATGGTCATTATATAAGCGTCGATTTCTTCTGCTGTATAATTTGTTTTGCTTCGAGCGGATAAGTATTCAAAATAAGGATAACTTGTCCCTACTGCTTGCCCAGAAGTATTCGTAAAGTGAATACCATCGACACTATAATATGTCTGGCCTTGTGTCATAAAAGCAGGTGAAACTCCAATTTGATAAGAAGAATAAGTTTTGCTGCTTGTTGAAAAAATAGAATGTACAAGCTGACCATTAGTCGCAGAATAATAGGATCTACCTGTTAACGCAGTTTCAGGAATAAGATTACTATTTTCTTGTTTAATATACATGTTCTTACCAGCGACATTCACTTCCACATATGCATCAGTAGAGTCAATATATAGTAAATCTGTATTTGCAGTAACGTAAGTAAACACTTTTGTTAGTTGCTTGTCTGAATAAACATTCGTTAATACATTAGAACCATTAGCTTTCGTAACGACCATTCCACGAGACATTTTGATAAGAGAATCCTTATACTTAATGGCCTGACCTGGCTTCAAATTTGTCAAAGCATTCTCATAAGTAGCGTATGATTTAACAACACTAGTAGTTCCATTGGCTGCAATATTGACGACGTCATATGTACCTGGTGTCTCAATCGTAAACTGCTTTTGATTGTATTTAGCGAGGGGCTTACCATTTTCATCTGTCACACTATTTGTAATATGAAGTGTGTACGTTGATGCGGGGGTATATCCCTCAGGTGGAGCAGCAACCTGAACGCTCTTACGATCCGATGAAACAGTAAGTACTCCATTTTGCTTCACCCCAAATTGGTCCAATACATAAACCGAATTAGCATGAACACTACTAACATCAACTGCCTTGTTGAACGTTATAGTATAAGTTTTATCGGATTTTACATTCACAGAAGTTTCAAAACTAGCTGCGCTAGATAACGATGGTAAAACTAATAATGAAAGTAATACTAAGAAACCAAAGAACAAACTCTTTAAATATACCTTTCGAATCAATTAATTTCCTCCTCTATTAAGAACAATTACCCTACTATACTATCAGTTTATATCGTCCCTGTGTAAGATACAATTCAGAATTGTATCTTACACAGGGACCTTTTAAATTCAGCTAAACTCCATTACAATAGAAACTAACAAATAACCAATAAAAAAGGAGGTAATAAAATGTTTATAAAATTAATAAAAAAAGCATTACCGATTTTAGTTTGTTTCGGACTATTCATCGCAATTCCAATGAATTCACAAGCAACAACAAAAGTGATGTGGGGAAAAACAGAGCTAAAGCTTGGACAAATTGGTAAAGTAACAATTTTAGCAGATACTCCACTTGTGAAAATGGAAAGCAATGGTACTTTATCAACAGTTCGTATGCTGAAAAAAGGTGACGAGTACCGCGTGTACAGTTATAAAGGTCAACATAACGGATTATATGGTGTGGGCGGAAGCAGCTTCGTTCAAAAAAACACAGCAAAAGTTAAATACGAAACACCTTCTAAAAGAAAACTAGCACTTGTAACACCAAAACCAATCATCACAACTCCAGTGGATCCACCGGCATTGGAAGTAATTGATATTCAGTAGCCCCTGTGTAGCACACAAGTCGATCGTCCCTGTGTAGCAAACAATTCAGAATTGCATCTTACACAGGGACGATTAAAAAAGACCGCTCCCCAACAAGGAAAGCGGTCTTTTCGTTATTTTAAATACCTTTTAGCACCAGCATAGTTCTTCTTATAATTACCTGCATTCATCGATTCAATTTTTACCTTCGAAGATGCATGTGGGGCATGGAGCATTTTGCCCTCTCCTACATATAAGCCGACATGATACACTTTTCCTTTTCCTCCGTTACCCGCGAAAAATACTAGATCCCCTGGCTGTAGGTTTTTCTTGGAAACGGAAGTGCCTTTGGTTGCTTGGTAAAAAGAGTCGCGAGGGATAAGTATTCCATGATTTTTGTATACGGAGTAAATGATACCCGAACAATCGAAGCCATACGCAGAAGTGCCTGCCCATAAGTAAGGGAGATCCAGGAACTGTTTAGCACTATTAACGATATCTTTTTGAGATGGCTTTGGCACAGCTGCGTAATTTTTATAAACTTTAGCATCTTTTTTCGCTAAGTATTTAATTCCATTTGCTGGAGTCATTACATGCAACCATTCACCTTCTTCTTTCACTACAGGAAGAATAGTAGAGTAACTAATCGGGATATAGACTTTTTTCTTATTCGTATCTTGGTATAGATTAGTAGATTTTGCATTTACAATTGCGATAGGACAGTCGGAAGTATCTGTAGTTGTTTCAGCGATATGGGATGATGGGACCCATCCAGGATAACCTTCTTTTTGATAGGGGACATACTGATCTTTAACAGCAATTCTAATCCATTTGCCGCTCTTTTTTAAGATGACTACTTCATCACCGAATAATGCCTGCGTATCGGTTTTGTCGACGAGCCACCACTTTTGGGTCAGATTCATGCTTTTCGTCCACTTTGTAATATTTACAGGAGTAGATATAGAAGCTTTATCTACCGGTCTATTGATATTCGGTTTATGCCAAAGAGAAGTTACCTGTACATTCACGAATGTCTTTTTTACCTTACCTGGTTTCTCACAGGAAGCAGCCGGAGTAGGTGTCGGTACCGGTACAGGAATAGGTGCCGGCGTTACTACTTTTCGAAAAGCAGGATTCAAAACACGTGCAAGTAAAATAGCAAAATCTTCTTTAGTAATATTAACTAGTGGTTTAAAAGTATTGTCAGGATAACCAATAGCGATATTATTTGCTTGTAATGCGAGAATAGATTCTGAAACCCAGTAATCAGGAAGCACATCAATAAAGGGAGTTTTAGTAGTACCTGTTATATGGAAACCCCGAACCAGAAACACTGCACCTTCCCCTCTTGCAAAAGGAACATTCGGATTAAAAGCACCATTCTCGTCCAACTTAATAATTCCTTTATCCACCATCGCAGCTATAACCGGAAAGCTGGCATGATCCCTCGGAACATCAGAAATGACCACCTCAGAGTGACTTTTAACCTCCAACCCTAGTGCCTTTACAAGCATTTGTGCAGCCTCAAGTCGACTAAGTTCTTGCTGTAACCCAAAGTCTTTCGTCGGATCTCCAACTAAAATACCTTTAGAAACTAAAAAATCAAACTCCGCTTTAGCAAAATAACCATCTCCAACATCTCTGTATAAAGGAGTGGCATTCACACTACTAACAGATAAACACATAAGAACAAATACTACTACAATTGCGGTAAACTTCTTCAGAAATCCCATCCCCTTTATATTTCTATATACCTACTTCTATAAGATGCATATACATGCACATATATGTCCCTGTGTAGCAAACAATTCTGAATTGGTTGTGCCTCGAATAAAATAAAGGGAGGAAACTACCCAAACTTCAACATAACTTAACAATCATCTGAAGTATTTAGCATACTGACTTTAAATTGATAAAAACATGTTCATAAAAAAAGTTGAATTGAAGTAATAATATAAATATTCAGAATATATGTATAAATAAGTAATGTAATAGTGTTATTATGTTTAGTAATAAGGAGGTGAGTTATAATGCACGTTTCTTTAGAAGTTTCCCAACAACTCAAAATGGTGCTAACTACAGAGTTAATACAACATCTTGAGGTATTGCAGTATTCAGGTGCAGAGTTGGAACGACATATTTATGAAAAAGCAAATGATAATCCACTTTTACATGTAGAGGACTCAAAATTCCAGAAAAATTTTAGAGACGTGATACAATTAGCGTCTGTTTCTTCAAATAATAGGAGCAGTGTCCATAGTGAAAAGTATGATTCCTTACAAACAAAACTAGCACAAAAAGAAAGTATCGAGCCATATTTATTGGAACAGATACCAATGCATCAAAATTTATCTAAAATAGATTTAAGTATTTTAAAGTACTTAATTTTCAGCTTAGATGACCGGTTGTTTTTAGATGTAGAGTTAGATGAGGTCGCGGAAAAATTTGAAACGACAATTGAACATGTGGAAGTCATTTTAGACTTATTGCAAACGTTTGAACCACTTGGGGTAGGCGCAAGGAGTTCGACCGATTATTTACTCATTCAAATTGACCGAGACTTAACCGCACCGCCACTTGCATTAGATTTTGTGATGTTCGATCTCGAAAATATTGCTACTCTTTCACTGAAAGTATTAAGTAGAAAATATAGAATTTCATTAAAAGAAACACAAGAAACCATAAATTATATTAAAAGGTTAAATCCAGTGCCGATTATGGGGGATATGTTTGATCCTGTACAATATATAATGCCAGATGCAGATATTATAAAAAGAAACGATCAATGGATGATTCACTTAAATCGCAAATATTTACCAGACGTTTCAATTGATAAAACATACGTAGATTTATTAGAATCTGATCCTACTTGTAAAAAGTATTATCAAGATTGTCTAAAGGATGCACTATTATTAATCCAAGGAATAGAACAGCGAGATAAAACGATATATGGTTTACTTCGAGTATTACTTGATACACAGGAAGAATTTTTTGAAAAAGGAATGCACGAAATCAAACCTATGCGTTTAAAGGATGTTTCAGAAATTCTTGGTGTGCATGAATCGACCATTAGCCGTACGATTAGAGGTAAATATATACGGACATCACATGGTACTTATGGTTTGCAATCTCTATTTACAAAAGGATTAGTAAATAGTTCGGGTAAAATGGACTCAGTAAGCTATGTAAAACGCCGTATTAAAGAGCTAATCAATAACGAGAAACCAGATAACCGACTTGCCGATCAGGAAATTACAGACATTTTAACAGAAGAGGGTATTCAAATTTCTCGACGTACTGTAGCTAAATACCGGGAAGAATTAAATATTCTAAGTTCCTCTAAACGCTTATATATAACTAATTGAAGCTGTTGCAGAAGTTTTTAAACTTCTGCAACAGTTTTTTTGTTTACTAGAAATCGAAACATGTGAAACATATGAAACGAATGAAACAATTGAAACGGATGAAACAGTTTTGTTTATTAAATATATAAGTAGTTTAAGAGAAATCATTTTGCTTATAAGCTTTTTCAGAAAAGTATATGTTTGGCATGGGAGTTGCTTAGTAATAAGTGAAAGTAAAAAAGGGAGGGTTTGAAGATGACAATTACTAAACAATTAGCAGAAATGGTGGTTGGTCTATCGTATGACCAAATAAGTGAAGAAGTAGTAGATCGTACAAAGTACCTTGCGTTAGATTATGTGGGATTATCTTCACGTGGCAATACATTTGAATCTAGTGAATCAATTCTTTTTACAATTACAGGATTAGCGAAAGAAGGAAAAGCGACTGTAGTAGGACAAGGAAGTTTATCTATACAACCACATTACGCGGCATTAGCAAATGGTGCAGCATCACATAGTCTAGAACTAGATGACGTCATTAATGATGCGTCATTGCATCCAGCTGTAGTAGTTTTCCCGACAGCTTTTGCAGTAGGAGAGGAACTTGGTAAATCTGGGCAAGAAGTGATTACTGCAGCGGTTGCTGGTTACGAGGTAATGGGACAGCTTGGAAAAGCGTTAAATCCAACTAATATTTATGCACGCGGGTTTCATCCAACAGGTGTAGTGGGGGCTTTTGCAGCAGTAGCAACTGCTGGAAAACTAATGGGTTTAACTAAAAACCAGTTAGTAAACGCATTTGGTATAGCAGGTAGCCAAGCTGCAGCTTCAATGGAGTTTTTAAATACCGGATCTTGGACAAAACGCTTGCATCCAGGTTGGGCAGCTCATAATGGAATAATAGCTTGTGAATTAGCAAAAAATGGATTCACAGGACCAGATTCAATTTTAGAAGGAGACAAAGGATTTGCACAATCATACTCTTCTGATTTTGATCCAGCTAAGCATTCGATTGGTACATATTCAAATGAAACGAATGCAATTTTAAAAACTAGTATTAAGCCGCACGCATGCTGTCGCTATAAGCAAGGTCCTTTAGATATTATTTTAAACTATGTGAAGGAAAACAATATACAATCGTCAGATATTAGAAAAATTGACATTCATTTAGTTAAAACAGCTTTGCCAATTGTTAGTCATCCTGAAATAGAAAAACGGAGCCCGCAGTCTTCTGTCGATGCACAGTTTAGTATGCATTTTGGTGCAGCAGTCGCGGTCGTATATAGAAATACACTATTAGAACAGTATACAGATGAAATAACACAAGAACCGGAAGTTAGAGAAATGATGGCCAAAGTATATTGTCATCATGATCCGGAATTAGATAAAGAGTTTCCTCAAAAATGGCCAGCGAGAGTTGTTATTGAGACAACCTCAGAAACAATAGAAAAAGAAATTGAGTTTCCTAAAGGAGACCCAGAGAACCCATTAACTTGGGAGGAAATGATTGAGAAATTTAATTATGTATCAAAGCCTGTTTTCACTGAAGATGAGCAGCAAGACTTGGTAGAAGCGGTTCGCAATTTAGAAAACATATCCATTATTAATGAAATATCACAATTATTCAAGGGGGGCGTTAGAGTATGACATTATTCACTTTAAAGCTTGAGCAAGAACAAGTGTTAGCGATGGTTAGAGATTTTTGCAAAAATGAAATTGCACCGGTTGCACAAAAGCTGGAACATGCGGATGAATATCCACATGACATAGTTGAAAAAATGAAAGATCTTGGATTTTTTGGTTTAACAATTCCGGAAGAGTATGGTGGGTATGGAGTAGACTTTGTAACCTACGCATTAGTTATTGAAGAAATTACACGTCATTGGATGAGTATTGCTGGGATACTAAATAGCCATTTAATTATGGCATTCATTGTAGAAAAGTATGGTACAGAGGAACAAAAAAGACAGTTTCTTCCTCGTTTTGCCACGGGAGAGTTTCGTGGAGGGCTTGCTTTGTCTGAAGCTGATGCAGGAACAGACGTACAAAACCTATCTACTCGAGCAGATTTAGAAGGTGACCACTACGTTATAAATGGTTCGAAAATGTGGATTACTAACGCCCGCTACGGGAATACATTCATCTTAGCTGTGAAAACGGATACACAAACTGAACCTCGTTATAAAGGGATTAGCTTATTGATCATCCAAAAAGGGGAACCAGGTTTTCTCGTTCAAAAAGATATAGATAAATTAGGATATAAAGGTGTTAAAACATGCGAATTAACATTTGAAAACTTTAAGGTACCTGCAAACCAATTACTAGGTGGAGTAGAAGGAAAGGGATTCAAACAAGTACTCGGTGGCCTTGAACTTGGTCGTGTAAATGTTGCTGCCCGGGGATTGGGACTTGCAAGAGCGGCGTTTGAAGATTCCATCAAATATGCTCAAGAACGTAAAACCTTTGGCGTGCCAATTTGCGAACATCAAGCAATTCAACTAAAACTTGGTGAAATGGGGACGAAACTGGAAGCAGCCCGATTATTAACTCTAAGCGCTGCAACAAAACTCGCTTCAGGCGAACGATGTGATTTAGAGGCTGGAATGGCGAAATTGTTTGCAACAGAGGTAGCCTTTGAACTTGCAGGGGAAGCTATGAGGATCCACGGGGGTTATGGCTATACAAAAGAATTTAATATTGAACGGTACTATCGTGATTCACCTCTATTATTGATTGGAGAAGGAACAAATGAGATGCAGCGTATTATTATCAGTAAAGGGTTAGTAAATAAGTACAAAATTTAACTTACCTTAAATCTTAAATCAGATATAAATTATTAAATAAAAGGAGAGGTTTTCATTATGGCAGATATTTATACACCATTTGGAAGAGTTTATGAAGATTTTGTGGAGGGAGATACTATTCACCATTGGCCAGGACGCACAATTACTGAATCTGATGATATGATGTTTAGTTTATTAGCATTAAACCAACACCCTTTACACATTGATTCTCATTACGCTTCTCAATCACAATTTAAACAAAACTTAGTAAATGGCACATTAGTATTCTCTGTGGCAGTTGGTATGACAGTAAATGATATTAGTGGCGCTGCAATCGCAATGCTAGAATATGAAAATATAAAACATGTTAACCCTACGTTTAGAGGTGACACTCTGTATGCACATACAGAAATACTAGAAAAGCGGGAATCTAAGAGTAAAAATGATCGAGGAATTGTGTATGTTGAAACAAAAGTTACAAATCAGCGTGAAGAAGTTGTAATGACCTATCGTCGTAAATTATTAATACCTAAACGTGAATTTGCGAATCGTCCATATACACATACACCAAAAATAGAAGAAGCCAAGATATGAGGTGCACTCAATGAAACCATTAGAGGGGATTCGAATAATCGCAGTTTCTCAATATGGGGCAGGTCCTTATAGTCTACTGCATCTAGCAGATTTAGGTGCCGAAATAATTAAAATAGAGGATCCTGGTACTAAGGGGGATGTTTCCCGTTTTGTAATCCCGTATGCCAAGAATAATGACAGTCTTTTTTTCCAAAGTCTTAATAGAAATAACAAAAGCGTAACTATAGATTTAAAGAGTGAAGAAGGACGACAAATTTTTGAGGATTTAGTTCGAGAATCGGACGCAGTTTTTAATAACTTACGTGGGGATGTTCCAGCAAAACTCAAAATTAAATATGAAGATTTAAAACATATTAACCCACGTATTGTAACGTGTTCATTATCCGGCTTTGGTACTACAGGTTCAATGGCAAGTGAACCCGCCTATGATTATTTGCTTCAAGCAATGAATGGGCATATGAGTTTAACGGGTGAGCCTGGATCACCACCTTCCAAATATGGCATATCAATGATTGACTTCTCTACGGGAATGATGGCAGCACTTGGTTTGATGGTCGGAATTTTTCAATCGCGTACCCATGGGATCGGGTCAGATATTGATGTAAGTTTATTTGACACTTCTTTATCAGTCCTTAACTATATTGCCATTTGGCATTTAAATAACGAGTATGAACCTGAGCGCACAGCAAATTCTGCACATCCCACACTAGTACCATCACAACAATTTTCTACTTCAGACGGCTACATGATTATTATGTGTAATAAAGAAAAGTTTTATAAAATACTATGTGATGAAATTGGGCATCCAGAGCTAGCAAATGCGGATGAGTACAAAGATTTCCAAGCTCGTCTAAATAATAAAGAACAATTAATAGCAATATTATCAGAAATATTCAAGCAAAAGACAACTTCAGAATGGTTAGGAATTTTAAAAGGAAAAGTCCCAATTGCTCCAGTCAACACAATTAGCGAAGCGCTTAAACAACCATTGGTTTTTGAACGCAATATGATTGTAGATGTTGAGACTACTAACTTCGGTCCTATACAAATGATTGGCACACCGATTAAAATATCAACCCATACGGAAACTTATAAGGAAGCTCCATCACTCGGTAAAGATAATGAGGATGTGTTTAGTAACATCTTAAACTATAGTCCTGAAAAAGTTGCAAAACTTCAAGACTTGCAAATTATTTAATAATAGTAGGGGTTTGAACTAATCTACATCCTATATATTCTTGCCAAAAGGTTCATTTAAATATTTATGAAAAGACTAGAGCTGTTCAAGAAGTGATACTTTTTGAACAGCACTTTTCAAATAGGAGGTTGTTATGGTAGTTTCTTATTTGTTTATACCTGGAAACAGTTTGAAAAAGCTTCAGAAAGGCTTAGAATCAAAATCAGATGCTGTGATTATTGATTTAGAAGATGCCGTTTTACCAGTGGATAAATACGCTGCACGAGAACAGGTCGTTGAAATATTAAATGCTGGATTAGTTAAGGGGCAACCTAAAATTTATGTTCGTATTAACTCGTTTCAGACAGAATGGTGCATCGATGATCTAGTAGCAATTACTTCTATTCCATTAGTTGCAGGAATTATGCTCCCAAAAAGTGAGGATAAAGAAAGTATTAAGGTTGTTTCAGAGTATCTAACGGAAGGACAAGAATTAATTCCACTTATCGAAACAGCAAAAGGTGTTTATTATTTTCAAGATATAGTTACAGCTAGTTCAAAAATAAAAAAAGCTGCCTTCGGTTCTGTCGATTATGCGCTTGATTTGGGTGTTGAATGGACCGAGAAAGGGGAGGAACGCCGATATGCAATGGGTGTTTTACCAGTTGCCTCACGTGCACTTGGCTTAGATCCCCCAATCGATGCTGTATTCCCTATTATTCAAAATAACGATGCTTTCTTGCTGGACGCCAAGATTGGAAAAGAAGCGGGCTTCTATGGGAAACTAATTATTCATCCGAAGCATATTGAATTAGTCAAAGAAGTTTATGAGCCATCGGAGGAACAAATTGTTTGGAGTAGAAAAGTAATAGAATTATTTGAGAGTAATACCCATCAAGGGGCAATCCAATTAGATGGTAAATTAATTGATCTTCCCATATATTTATTGGCTAAAAGGATTGCGAGTACGAAAGAAGTGCCAGTTAGATAAATTAGTAATAAAAGAAAGCCATGAATTCATTTCATAGCTTTCTTTTTTTAATTGAGAATTTTTATAGTCTCGTTATCTCTATGGAGTTTTGACAGATCTAAAGTGCCAATTAGTTCAGCCCATTCTTCATTATTTACCTTTTTAAGTATTTTACCAGTTGGGGTAATAATGCAACTATTTCCAAAGTAACTAACTACTTGATCTTCGACGGCTTCATTCCCGCTCTTGTTAACAACAAGAACATATACGTTGTGCTCTACTGCACGAGCAATCATCTCTTCTAAATATAATGCCTCCAACTCACCGTAAGCAGCAGTGGGAATTACAATTAGCTGTGCACCTTGGTCGGCCAAAGTGGACCATGCCTCAGAAAGAGTGGCATCCAAGCTTATTAATATACCTATTTTAATCCCGTTATCAAGGGAGAATACCGAAACTTCTCTTCCCGCTTCACAATGTTCGAAATGCTTATTTGTATGACTCTTACTTGGATTAAGCATATTTTCATTAACGCGCAGTTTTCTGTATTTACCAACTATCCCTTGTGTTGGAGAGCAAACAAAAGCAGTATTATAGTAGAATATCTCCCCATTTTCTACGCATCTTTCTAACAAGGTACCTATAATATGGATGTCCTGTGTGACTGCCAGTTCTAGTGTACGCTTCACAGTTTCCCCATGCATTGTTTCAGCGTATTCAAAGTAACTAGCATCATGAATACTAGGTCGAGTTGGTACATTCATTAATTCGGAATAGGCAACTAGATATGGTTTATGGTGAAGAACTAGTGACTCCGTTTTCAAAGATATCAAAGATAGATTTTTTTCATACCTTCCTTTATAAACGCTATTTTGTAACGCTGCGACAACTAACTTCATTTCCTTCCTCCTTTCCACCTATATTACTCGCAAAAAGTATACCAAATGGTCGAAAATTCAGAATAATGTTTTTTTAAAAGATAAGTATGATAAATTAATAGATAGTAGTATTAGTTTTAAAGTATATAAAAGGGAAGTAGGGTGACAGAGTTGGCAAAGATTCTAGTTGTAACACATCATAATTTTTCACATCTATACTATGAAGTTCTAGAGTTAATTCACTTACCTCTAAGTCTAGATATACTGGAGATTCGATTTGGTGAGATTGAAAAAATCGACTATAATATGCTAGCAAAATATGATTTATTGATAACTAGTGGTGCTCACTTAGAAATGATTAACGAAAACTATTCGGAATTGTCCTCCATTTTACCAATCTACCCCCTCCATTTTACGGAAGCTGATCTAGTAAGAGGATTGGTAAAAGCTAAACAGTATGGGAATAAAGTGATGGTTATGTATTTCCCGCGTACTGAATTTGAGTTGCATAAATATAGTGAAATTTTAGGTATTGAAATGGAAATTTTAAACTTTTCATCCTTAAAGGAAGCAGAAGAATTAATGATTCAACATAAGAAAAAAGGCTTTAATGTTATTGTTGGAACAAGCTCTGTATGTGAAATAGCAGAAAAAAGTGGTATTCATAATGTCTTTATTTATTCCAAGGATTCTTTAAAAACGGAAATTATCAAAGCCTATCAATTTGCTTCTATGAAAAATAAAATGACTAAATACGCAATGGTAAAAGAGGCTATATTACTAAATGTGGAGAATCCAATATTATTACTAGACCAAAATTTTCTAATTACAAGTTTAAATACCCCTGCAGTAAGCTTATTTAAACTAAGACATAAACATGAATTGGTCGGTGAGTCATTATCTAAATTTTTGAAAATAGATATTGAACCAACAGACGTACCAATGGAAATTGAACATCCCAAATTTAAAATAATTATTGAACCCATATCCAGTAGCGCTTCTGCAAAATCTTATGTCGCTATTATTACAAAAGAAACTATGCAAAAAGCGGAGAAAAGTTCACCTACCGATTTTGCATCCAAATATGAATTTACCAATATTATTCATAACTCTAGTGAAATGAAAAAAGTCATATTAAAAACAAAGCAATATGCTGTTTCTGATGCACCATTACTCATTATTGGAGAATCGGGGACAGGGAAGGAACTAATTGCTCACAGTATACATAAGTACAGTGCACGTCGTTTAAAACCCTTCTTACCTGTTAATTGCTCAGCAATACCTCAGCACATACTAGAAAGTGAACTATTTGGCTATGAAGAAGGTGCCTTCACTGGTGCGAAAAAGGGAGGAAAGCCTGGTTTCTTTGAATTAGCGCAGAAAGGCACCATATTTTTAGATGAAATTGGAGAGATGCCAATTGAAATCCAAGCCAAACTCTTACGCGTTGTGCAAGAAAAAGAAGTAATTCGTCTGGGAGGAAACAAAATTATTCCACTTGATGTACGTGTAATAACGGCTACAAACCGAGATTTAAAGGAACTAATTAAAGAAAATTTGTTCCGGGAAGATTTGTACTATCGTATTAATGTGTTACAAATCCAAGTACCTTCATTACGTAAACGCCAAGATGATATACCGCTTATATTGCGTCATCTACTTATTAAGTATGGGTTAGATAAAACTAAAGTAGACTTTTTAATAGATAGTGTGAAAGATTCTCTTAATACATATCAGTGGTATGGAAATATTCGGGAGCTCGAAAACTTTGCTCAGCGTTTTTGTGCTTTAAATTCAATTACGGATGATGAGACGTATATATTAAAAGTATTCTATGATGTTTTAGGGGAGTTCACTTCTACAAGTTTAACTGGAAGTGACCAATTAATTAAATCAACAACGATTACACCAGATGTAGAAGTAAACCAGAATATGGAAGAGTACGAAAAGAATAAAATTTTAAATGCATTAATCGAAAATCAAGGCAATAAACATACAACAGCTGACCAATTAGGTATTTCACGAACTACTCTATGGCGCAAGATGAAGCAGTATAACATTAGTAAAAACATGTAAGTGAAATTAACTAAATACTCTTTTAGCAACCAACTTTCAATAAGCACAATATTGAAAGTTGGTTTTTATATATAAGTTTTTTGTTGCACAAACTAGTGCGAGTGTTTCAATTTGTTTCTTAAGTGAAAAAAATGAAACGAATTGAAATTTGAATAAATTAATAAAATTTTAAGTGTTACTGTTACTACTCTATTAAAAAAAATAATAGGTTTGGCATGGATATTGCTTTTAAATTATATAAGTCCATAAATTCAGGAATTAGGGAAGGAGGTTTGCAGTGGAGATAGAAACTCCAAGTCGTTCAATCATCTTTAACAAGCATTTAGTCTGGATGTTGTTAATCCAAACAGTTACGGCAATGGCCTATTATGGCTATATTCCTTTAATTCCAATGATTGAACGTGATTTCAAGCTAAATAAGATGGAGATTGGATGGATGACCTCCTTTATATTTGTTGGTTCCTCAATTATCGCAATTCCATCTGGAATTCTAGTGGATAGGTTAGGCTCAAGGAAAGTTCTATTAATATTTACTAGTTGCTTAGTTGTAGTACTCAGTTGCTTTGCCATTGTAAATAACTTCTGGCTGCTATTAATTTTACTGTTACTAATAGGAGTATGTTATGGATCTGTTACACCTGGAACGAATAAGCATATTATGACCCATTTCTCGATACTAAATCGAGGGACGATTATGGGGCTTAAGCAAATGGGGGTTCCACTTGGCAGTGCATTAGGAACTATTACACTACCCTTCATTGCTTACCATTATAATTGGAGAGCTAGCATGTTAGTCCTTGCAGCAATAACACTGCTTTTAGTCGTTATTTACTATAAAACCATTGAGCCAGAGATAATAGAGACTGTATCAAAAAGTACTATTTTAATGGATCTCTCAATTATTCTTAAAAACAAAGCTTTAATTCATACAATTTGTATTATTTTCTTCTTCATATGGGTTCAGTTGAGTGTGATGACTTACTTAGTTGTATATTTCATCCAGGATAAATCAATCGGTTTTGCGTTAGCAACAGCGAGCCTTGTTTTACTTCAAGTCGGCGGAGTTATAGGCCGTGCACTCTGGGGTTGGATAAATGATAAATGGATGAATCGAGACCGAAGCAAAATAATTGGTATTATCGGTCTATCATCTGGATTCTTATTAATAATTATGATAGCGCTTCCAACTAGTTTTTCTTTAATAGGAATATATATTTTAGTTTTCCTACTAGGAATAACTACACAAGGATGGAATGGAATTTTCGTAGTAATGATTTCCGAGGTCGCACCCAAACAGTACATTGGATTAGCAAGTGGAGTTGGTTTATCGGTAGTTTATCTTGGGGCAATTATAGGTACCCCACTTTCTGGTAAGTTAATAGACTTACAACACAACTATACGTTTATGTGGGCCATATGTGCAGTGGTTATTTTACTAGTAGGACTGAGCTTATTCTTAAAGCCAATTAAAATAAATAACATTACCGAAGAAATAATAAAATGACTCATTAAATGGAGGGGTAGAATGGAAGTTTTGATATTTGTTGCTGTATTGTTCTTGTTATTATTTACAGGTCTACATATTGGTGTAGCACTGGGAGTGAGTGCACTTACTATTCTTGTTATATTCCAAGGAACAAGCCTAAATGTTGTAGCACAACAAACATTTAACTCAGGAAATAGTTATGCACTAGCTGCAATTCCATTCTTTATTTTAGCAGGGGATTTAATTATGAAAGGAGGACTAGCAAAAAAAATCCTGGAGCTGACTGATATAGTAACACATAAAATTCAAGGCGGTACAGCAATGGGAGCCATGCTTGTCAGTGTTTTTTTTGCAGCTGTATCGGGTTCATCTGTTGCATCTGCAGCGGCAGTAGGAAAGAACTTAGTACAACTTATGGGTGAAAAAGGCTATCCCAAAAAGTTTGTGGCTGGACTGGTGGCAACGGGTGGAACATTAGGACTTTTAATTCCACCAAGCTTAAGTTTTATTTTAATAGGAAGTATGATTGGAATTCCCGTTATTGATCTATTTACGGCTGGAATTGTACCAGGAGTAATGCAGGCAACTATGTTACTTATAATGACTTGGTGGATTTGTCGTAAAAAGGGTTGGGAAATCCCTTCAGCAATTAAAGAATCACGTGAAAAGGTTAAGAATAGAGTTTCCTCACTAAAATCAATTGGTTCAGCCTCTGGCGTATTACTTTTACCGTTTTTGATATTAGGAGGGATTTACTTAGGTTTCTTTACCCCTACTGAAGTATCTGCAGTTGCCGTTATTTATGCAGCATTTTTAGCAGTTATTATCTATAAGTCTATAAAAGCGAAAGAGTTATGGGGTATTAGTCGTGATGCATTGTACCAGACGGGAATGATTTATTTAATCCTTATTGGAGGCGGTTTAACCGCATACATGTTAAAAGTGCTTGGTTTGACTTCTCAAATTGTAACAGTGGTAGGTGATTGGGGACTAACGGGTTGGCAGTTTTTAATCATAGTGAACATCTTGTTATTAATTATTGGATTATTCTTGGATGGAGTTACGGTAATTGCATTAGTAGCGCCCATTTTATTTCCAATAGCAACAGGACTAGGTATTGATCCTATTCATTTTGCTGTGATTATGACAATGAATATTGAAATTGCAACATTAACTCCACCTGTTGGTCTAAATCTCTTTGTAATGAGTGGTTTAACCAATATTTCGATTCAAGATGTAGCTAAAGGTGTTGGACCATATTACGTCGTTCTGTTTGTCTCCTTAATTTTAGTAACATATTTCCCACAAATCTCACTAGTATTACTTAATTAATAATGTAGGAGGCTTTTATAAAATCTGGAGGTGAAAGAATGAAAATTTTTGATGCAATAGAAAATAAAGTGATTGTTCCAATTGCTGTTACCTTATTCATAGTTTCATGCTGTTGGATGCTAGTGGAAAGTATAAGTCGTCAGTTTTTCCATAAATCTTTTAACTTCTCGGAGGAATTAGTGATTTTCTGTCTAATTTGGGCTATTTTCTTAACGCTTGGAAAAGGGGGACAAAACAACGTTCATATTGTCGTCGATCTATTCACATCCCGATTTAGTAAAACTACATTAAAAATAACTAAAATCTTTAATTCAATCATCGGCTTAATCTATTCAGCATTTCTCGTATACGTAGGCATTAGTTATATTCAACACTTAATGGCTACAGGTATAACATCCCACTCGTCATTACGGATACCTATGGGGTTAGTACTTTTAGTGATACCCATTGGCATGACATTTCTAGGATTGTTTTATGTAAAGGAAATTAAAAAGACGGTTACAAACGAATCTAAGGTAACCGTGGCTGGTGAAGAGGTACAAGAGGAAACACATATACCAATAAAAACAAAAAATAAAAAAACAGAATTACAAAGTTATTAAGGAGGATTTGGATGAAGATAAAAAGCATTTTCAAGATAGTTTCAGTCAGTTTAATCATTGGATTATTGAGTGCATGTAATAGTAGTGCAAACTCCGAGTCGACAGGCACACACAAGATTATTATGACACATGAGCTACCTGAAAGTTTCCATAAACATAAATATATGGAGAAATTCAAAGAGGCTGTAGAAGAAAAGAGTGATGGTCGTTTAGAAGTTAATATTTATCCAGCTGCCACTCTATTCAAAGACGGAGAAGCAGTTGAAGCATTAGGAACAGGTGCTGTCCAAATGGTATGGCCCGTAAGTTCTCACTTTGAGTCTCTATCAGAAAGTTATGGAATAGTTTCATTACCGTTTGGAATAACGGACGATAGAATGGCAGAGGAAGCGTTTAGAAATCAGTTAACAACAAATCTAAATGGTTATGTTGAAGAAAAAGGAGTAAAAGTTTTAGGTTTATTACGTACAGCAGAATCTATTTTTCTAGCAAAAGATATTGAAATAAAAAGCATTAAAGATTTTAAAGGTATGAAGATTAGAACAGTTTCTGGACACGTCGCTGCTGACATGTTGGGATCAGTCGGAGCTACTGCTATATCTTTACCGGCAACGGAATTAGCAACATCTTTATCTCAGGGGGCAATTGATGGTGTAAATACTTCACCTGATGGTTGGAAAGATGTTGTAGGTTCAGCAGCAAAATATGGTTACGTCGTTCCTGATTTGCAAATTTTCACGTATTCCATGGCAACAGATGCAGCTTGGTTTAATGATTTACCATCAGATTTACAAGAAATTATTGCAGAATCAGCTGATGAAATCATTGTAGAGCAATGGAAAGAAACAAAAAAATTAGATGAAAAATATATTAATGAAGTTGTTGATGATTACGGCACCATAAACTATGCAACTGAAGAAGATGTGACTAAATGGGAAAAAGAAATGGAAAAAGTATATACAAACTTTGAAAAGCGTAAACCTGAAGCATATAAAAACTTTATGGACCTAATTAATGAATGAATGGCGGGTGTGACTAATCATGGAGGTTGTAATTGCTGGTATTCAAGCAGGTTCTTATGAAGGTGAATCTGTATTCTGGGAGAAATTTGAAGAAAGTATTAATGAGCTTCTAAAAGAAGAAAAACCCTATTTGATTGCTCTTTCAGAACTAATGCATATTCCATATTTTATGGTTGAAAAAAATGATGAGGAGTTTAAATTTGCTCAAACAATCAATGGGGAAGTAGTTACAAAAACAATTGAATTCTCCAAAAAATATAATGTCCATATTGTCGGAACTTTGTTTGAAAAAGAAGAATCACCAGATGTTGGGTATAACTATTATAATAGTTCATTTGTCTGTTCCCCAACTAGAGGATTACTAGGGACCTATAGAAAGGTTCATTTACCAAAAGTAAATCATCCTAGCTTAACTACAAACGAAAAGTATTATTTTGAGCAATTTGGTGGTGGCGGAAAGGATTTCCCTATATTCACACTCGATAATGGGGTGAAAATTGGTTGTTTGATATGCTTTGATCGCTCCTTCCCAGAAGCATGGAAATGTTTATCGGTTCAAAGAGCTCAAATTGTAGTGGTATCTACTGCTACATATGGATTCCGATATGATTTATACGTAAAAGAATTGCAGATTCGAGCAATGGAAAATAACGTTTTTGTATTAGCGGTTAATAAGGCTGGTAATGAAGTCTATCCGCAATCAGCACCAAAAAGAGCTAACTTCGGTTGTAGCAATATCATCCATCCTAAAGGAGATATTCTCGAATTAGCAGGTGATACACCTTGGTCTTCCATTAAACAAGCAATCTCAATTTCTGCTGTAGAAGATAGTAAGGATTTAATTGATTGGACGGTAGAAAGAAAACCAGAAGTATACAAAAAGTATTTACATCATTAAAACAAAAGGTGAATATTTTGTTTTAATCTGCTCTTAGAACTACCCTCAAGAGTTTTTTATATCAGACTATTGTGGACGGGTTTTTAATACAAAGTAAAAGGATTTAATTATAAAGAATGGGGGAATTTAGATGAAAATTGGTGTTGATGTAGGAGGTACTTTTACAGACCTAATTTTAGTAAATACACAAAATAAAGAAACTATAGTTCATAAAGTTCCATCGACTCCGAAGGATCCATCGGAGGGAGTCATTAGAGGTGTCCTTGAAATATGTGAAATGGCGAATATAGAACCTGGACAAATTGAACAGTTTTTCCATGGTACAACAGTGGCTACCAACATGGTACTAGAGCATAATGGGGCTAATGTAGGAATGATAACAACAGAGGGGTTCCGTGATATTTTACATATCGCTAGGAGTAAACGTCCTTATAATTTTTCACTTTATCAAGATCTTCCTTGGCAAAGTTATCCTCTCGTGAAGAGAAAAAATAGACTTGTAGTTCCTGAACGCATTACTGCCGAGGGAGAAGTGCTCATCCCATTAGATGAAGAAAAAACAAGAGAACTTGTAAGGAAACTAAAAGACTCAAAAGTCGATGCAATAGCAGTGTGTTTCCTTTTTTCTTTTAAGAATCCTCAACATGAAGAACGAGTGAAAGAGATTATACAGGAAGAATTTCCTAGAGTATTTTTATCAATAAGTAATGAAGTCATTCCTCAGTATAGAGAATATGAAAGATTTAGTACGGTTGCATTGAATGCATTTATTGGACCTAAGACTAGTAATTATATTAAGAAACTAAGAGAGAATTTAACGAAAATGGGCGTCAAGACAGATATCCATTTAATGCAGTCTAATGGAGGGATTGCTACATCACAAATGGCCATTGAAAAACCAATCAATTTGTTATTATCAGGCCCAGTTGGTGGGTTAATCGGTGGGATTAAAGCAGCGAAGAATGCCGGTTTCGACAATGTCATAACACTGGATATTGGTGGAACATCAGCAGATATTGGAGTAGCTCCGGGTGGAGAAATGAGAATGCGTCATTTATTGGATACTCGCATCGGGGAGTATAATGCAATGATTCCAATGGTTGATATCGACACTATTGGAGCAGGTGGCGGCTCTATTGCTTATGTAGATGAAGGTGGGATTTTCCGTGTAGGTCCCGAGAGTGCTGGAGCCGATCCTGGTCCTGCTTGTTATAATCGCGGAGGTAAATTACCGACTTCAACTGATGCAAATGTTTTATTAGGAAGAATCAGACCCGAAATTAGATTAGCTGGAAGCGTTCAACTTGATCCACATTTATCTGAAATAGCTTACAAAGAACATGTGGCCGATAAACTAGATTTAAGCACACTTGATGCTGCGGCTGGAGCACTAAAAATCATGACTCACAACATGGTAAATGCTATTGAGATGAATAGCGTAAGAAAGGGTTATGATCCACGCGACTTCACATTAGTAGCTGCTGGAGGAGCTGGACCGCTTTTCGCTTGTGATATTGCAGAAGAACTAAATATTCCATATGTGGTAGTGCCACCATATCCAGGAATTACCGCAGCAATTGGCTTATTATCTACAGACATTACCTACGAACAAGTTTCAACGGTTTGGAGTTCATTAAGGAATGCGAACGTAGAAAATATTAGAGATGAATTTAAAAAGTTAGAAGAGCAGGCTGTTTCAGCTCTAAAAAATGATGGGCTAAGTGATGAAGATATTGTATTAAAGAGAGTTTGTGATTGCAGATATGAAGGACAGGGATATGAATTGCGTGTAGATGCGCCTGCAGGGCAAATTGATGAAGAGTGGGTTGAAGAGGTTATAAATTCCTTCCATCTTGTTCATGAGAGGGAATATGCTAGAAAATTTGTAGATCAAGAGGTTCTAGCTATCAATATCCGAGTAATTGGAGTAGGGCTTGTAAAATCGGAAGGAAGTTTTTCCTCAGTATCCGATAGTATTGAAGTTGATAAAGGCAAGGCCTCAATTCATCCAGTTTATTATTGGATGAACGATTCCTTAGAAGTATTTGAAACACCTTTTTATGACAGAGCAGATATTCCGTTGGGAGCAAAACTTTCAGGGCCAATGATTATACACCAAAAAGATAGCACAACAATTATTCCACCCCTTTGCATTGCCCAATTTGATAAACATGGAAACATTGTTATTGATATGAGGGAAAAGATAGACCATAAGAAGAATGGTAACTTGCTGCAAACAATGGCGAGATAAGTCCAATTAAATTATTTCCTTAAAAAAATTGCTTGAGAGGAGTTAATTCATGAATAATACAAATGAAAAAACTATTGACCCAGTTACTTTAGGAGTAATCGCAGGTTCCTTAAATTCTATTGCAAAAGAAATGGCTCATGTTCTCCATAGGATGGCATATTCTAGTATTATACGAGAATCAGAGGACTTAGGAGCAGGATTATTCGATGAAAATGCAAATGAACTATGCGAAAGCGACTCGACTCCTATGCACATTGGATCTCTGCCGGGGTATATTGAAGGAATAAAGCATTTTCTAGGTGATGATATTCATGAAGGTGATATTATTCTTCATAACAATCCATATTACGGTGCATCACATACTCCTGATTTAGCAATTGTTATTCCAATCTTTTTCGAAGGAAAACTTGTGGCATATGCTGCGAATACCGGCCATGTGCTAGACACAGGAGGTATGTCTCCAGGTTTAATGGTTGATGTTGTGGATGTTTTTGCAGAAGGCAAACATTATAATGCCTTAAAGCTGTATAGCAAGGGAGAAAAAAATGAACAAGTCTGGACACACATTTTAGAAAATGTTAGAACACCTAAAGAAAACAAAGGTGATATTGAAGCGATGATTGCTTCTGCTAATTTAGGTAGAAAAAGATACTTGGAATTAATTGAGCGATATAACTTAGAAACAATAAAAATAGCTGAGAAAAAATGGATGGATTACTCAGAAGAAATGTTACGAAAAGAAATTGAAAAGCTACCAGATGGAATATATAAGGCTCCTACAGGTTGGTTAGATGACGATGGAAGAAACTATGGAGTCCCCTTGAGAATTGAAACGAGTGTGGAAATTAGAGGAAGAGACATAATTATTGATTTGACGGGGAGCTCCCCGCAAGTTGAAACAGGATATAATGTGCCTTTTTCGGGATCTACACTGCCGGCTGTTTATACCATTGTTAGATCTATACTTTTAGACGAGGCAAATTCGGAAGTTTTTGTCCCTCAGAATAGTGGTATTTTCCGCCCAATTAAGGTTGTTGCACCTCTTGGTACCATCTATAATCCGAGATTTCCTGCATCCTGCTTTGCAAGGTTTAATCAAGTGAACCGTTTGGCGGATCAAGTGAACCTGGCGCTGTCAGATGTTCTTCCTACCAAAACAACAGCGGGAAATTCGGCGCATATGCAAGGAAACTCCTATGCTGGAGTTAATCCTGAAACGGGAGAATACTGGATATATATTGAGATTAATGAAGGATCCTACGGTGGGAGAAACGGAAAAGATGGTTTAGACGGGGTAGATAATCTGGTGGCTAACACTCGGAATAACCCAATCGAAGAGCTTGAAATGAAAATGCCAATGCGTTGTCACCGTTATGAACTTAGAGAAGACGAACCTGCAGGTGGACAATGGAGGGGAGGTATGGGAATTGTAAGGGAATGGGAATTCTTCACCAATACATTATTTACGGGTGAGGGAGATCGTCAATATGATCCTCCAAAAGGTGTATATGAAGGGCAAGATGGTCTTACAGGTTCCTTAATTCTGAACCGTAAATCAAGCAGTGGAGAAAGCCTCCCTGCAAAAGTTACAAATTATAAAATAAATGTTGGAGATAGACTTCAAGTAAAAACACCAAGTGCTGGGGGTTATGGTAATCCTTTAGATAGGGTTCCTGAAAAAGTCCTAGAAGACGTCCTTGACGAATTTATAAGCATTGTGTCAGCAAGAGACATCTACGGTGTTGTTATTGATGAAAAACTAGAATTAGATCTTCCAGCTACAATTGAACTAAGAAAGAGTAAGAGAAAAGAAAAGATAAAGATTTGAATTCGTAACTTCAAACATGTCATTTAGGCAAATGGATATACTAATTGAGACCACTATTATAGTGGTCCCTTTTGTTAAGGGTATATTTACAATAATGGTGGAAAGAGGAAGTTAAAATGTCTATAGAACAATTTGATGCATATCAGAAAGCTGGTTATGGAGAAGGAAATGTCGGTTTTGGTAGTAAGGTTGCTATTCTTGTTGTGGATTTTCAAAAGGCATTCACCGATTCAGAGTCGCCTCTTGGAGGGAGTCCATTAATCACTGCCGCTGTGACAAAAACAAAAGAACTGTTATCGATTGCTAGAGAAGTCGATATTTCAATAGTTTTTACTGTTGTCGGTTATCGCGAAGATCAACAAGATATGGGGTTGTGGCCCTTAAAAGTCAAGACGCTTTCAACTGTACAATTAGGATCTAAATGGGTAGAAATTGATGATGAATTAGAGGTTTTAGAGAAAGATATTGCTTTAACCAAAAAAATGCCATCAGCTTTTTTTAACACAGATTTAATAAACATTCTAATTAGACAACAAATCGATACGGTTATCATTACTGGGTGCACCACAAGTGGATGCATTAGAGCAACAGCTGTGGATTCTTTTTCTTATGGATTCCGTACCATTGTTGCTGAGGAGTGTGTAGGAGATCAGGGATTGGAACCTCACCGGGCAAACTTATTTGATATAAAGAATCGGTATGGAGATGTATTATCAAATAAAGAGATTATTAACCATCTAACCCGAAAAGTAATAAATCAGTAGTTTGAATATGTAAGCTGTTTTGTCATTTGTGCAGCGACTTTTATTAATATGGGCAACTTCAGTTCAATATTGAACAAGAAGTTGCCCATGTCTGTGTTCACTATTTTCCGCCGGCTTTTTAGTTAATCAAGCAACCTAAACAGGTTAATTCCTTTTCATTCGTAGATGACTGAAGAGCAGCCGTATGATAGAAATTGTAGATAGATGTCGGAATATCTTCTTGAACAGGGACACTGCACTAGGTTTGCATAACTGTAAAAAAATTATTATATTCTGTACACTTTTGTCCCTGTGTAGCAAACAATTAAGAATTATCGAAACAGTATTGTTGAAAGGAACATTTTCCTGTAATATAAATAGAGGTAACACTGGAAAAAATAGATAATTTCGGAAGTAATACTTCTTAAAACATTTACATATACTTTTTAGTTCAAAACACTGTAAAGGAGGGAATACATAATGCGCAAAATATGGGCGTTTATACTAATAGCTACTATTACACTCTTTAGCGTTTATTCTCCATCTGTCCATGCAGAAAATGCGAAAATTGACTATGTAGCGTTGGGGGATTCATTGGCTTCTGGGCATACCCCATATGGAGTACCCGTTAGCAGGGGATTCACGGATATCATAAGTGAGGTTTTAGCAAAAGAAAAAGTATTAGGGTCTTTTACAAAAGAGTTTGCAGCTTCTGGTCAAACTAGTGCTGGATTGGTAGAAACGTTAAAGAGAACTGACGTGCAGAAATCCTTAGAGCAGGCGGAACTTGTGACGATTATAAGTGGAGCTAATGATTTTATCGACGAATTCTATAACCCGGTAAATGGAAGTATTCAGATCGACCTACCGAAAGCAACTGCTCTTCTAGAAACAGTTTCAGGAAATTTAACCTCTGCTATAAAGCAGATCAAAGCGCTCAATCCCGAAGCGGATGTATATTTGTACGGTTATTATTTCCCTTTGCCACATATTGAAGATGTCGCTTTGCGGCAAAAAGTGCAAATTGCCTTTAGCATTGCAAATGATCAACTTGCTATTTTAGCAAAAAAGGAAGGTGCTCACTTCGTTGAGATTGCTCCGATGTTTGATAAAAATGGAGCATTATATTTGGAGAATCCAGCAGATATTCACCCAAATATAGCAGGTTATCAAGTGTTAGCAGATCAGTTTTTTGCAAATTACTCTATCCCTATCAATAAGTCACTACCAAGCATTCCTGATCAATGGGGACAAATTATTGAAAAGTCCGAGCCAGTAGCATCTAACAAAACTTGGACGATCAAGTTTAATAAGCCTGTTGAACCAAAGAGTGTAAACAATGCGATTTATGTAGTAAAAGATGGCAAAGTACTTATGCCAGTTTCCATAAAAGTTTCATCTACAGATCCAAAGCAAATTCTGGTCTCAGCACCAAAACAAGGCTACAAAACAGGGAATTATGAATTAATGGTAACAAAAGACTTAACGGATCCTTCTGGAGGCCCATTAAAAACAACAGTATTAATGAAATTCAATGTAAAATAAATGATATTAAGGGGAAGATTATGAAGAAAAACTTTATGAAAACTACAACAGCAGCAGCTTTACTAACAAGTGCTATTTTGGTGGCGTCACCGAGCGCATTTGCAAAAACAAATACGGTAGATCAGTCAGTTCATGCTTTAAAGGTAGAATTAAATGCAGCGGCTAAACAATATGTAAATCCAGCACTTGCAGGTAATTTGGCGCCAAGTAATTCATTATATCCCACTTTAAATAGTGTGAAGAAAAACTATGAGTCTACCAAAAAAGCAATCACAAATTCAAAGCTTTCCTCTAAAGAAAAAGATAGCAAACTAAAAGAAATCGATGCACTATACAATGAGAAAATCACAAAAGGCTTGGTACCTTATATTGATGCTTATAATTACGCTCTTAAATATATAGCTCCTATTATGAGCGACTTAAACAAAGCAGAAGAAAAAAATGATTTCGCTGCAGTTGAAAAAGGCTACCATGACCTATCAGCGCAATTAAGAGAAAGAACCTCCATTTTATACCGTTTCTCTGGCAAAGCTGCACGTGATTTATTATTAGCTCAATACAAAAAACCTGCAGATCAAGTACGAGATGAGTTAAAAGTGCCAGTAACCGTCTATCTGAAGTTAGCGGAACTGCAAAATTTAGTTACGTCTGGTAAACTGCCAGAAGCATTAAAAGCATACGAACAACTAAAAGTACTCGCTGCAACTTTACCAAAAGATTCAACCAATAAATTCTACATTGCATTACAACAGGAACTGAAAAAAATAGAAGCAATAGTAAATGGAATCCCAAATCTTACTCCTGCACCTATCACAACGCAGGAAGGATTAGATGCTAAAGTAGCAACATTCGTTAAGACCGTCAATGCTAGCAAAGACTCCAAAATAACCTTAGCATCAACCGTTTCTAACACACTAGAAATTACAGTAACAGAAGACATAAGTATTCTTGAATTCATCGGTCAAGATTTCTACACTACTCTAATCAGCAGCCTAGGAATAGAAAAAATAAACGGGAACGCCCCATTATCAGCGGCAGCCCTAAAAGACTTAAAAGCAACATTCCCTGCCGATGCCAAAACACTAGCAGACCTAATAGGAAAGTCATTCACGTTCCCTATTACCGTGAATAACACTCCAGATTTCACTGTGAACTTCACGCTGAAGTTCTAGAATGTCCCTGTGTAGGAAACAATTCTGACATCTAACTACAACCTTACTCTCTCTGGCTTTTTGCTGGAGAGGGTATTTTTGTGTCCCTGTGCACCAAAATATTCAGAAAACTATGGACAACCATTTCATTCTTTACTAAACTATGATTGTAGATATCTACAATTCCTCTACAACTCCAACATCTCTCCCTCAAAAAAACAAAACCCTATCCCAAAACATCAATACAAAATCAAAGAAAAGCGAGGTATACAATTGACTCGAAGAAGAAACTTAAATCCAGATTCCTATTACCATGTGACCATGCGAGGCAATAATCGGCAGCCCATTTTCGGCACTCACCAAGATATGATGGAGCTTATGAGAATCTTCCAACATGCCCACGATCGATACTCATTCCATCTCTTAGCCTACTGTTTCATGACAAATCACTATCATATACTCATAAAAACAGAAAGTGTATCGCTAAGCAAAATCATGGCACTCATCAACCGAAGATACACAGCATCCTATTCCAAAAGGTACAATCATGTAGGGAGAATCTATCAACGCCGCTACTTTGCAAAAGAAGTAAAATCTTACCCTGGTCTACTAAAAGTGAGCAAATACATCCATCGAAACCCCATCAATACTAAGGACCCCATTGTTCAACGTATTGAATGGTACCCTTATAGCTCCTATCCCTATTACTTTGATGAAAGTAAAAAGACTCCGAGATTTCTTAAAACCCGAGTTTTAATAGAATTCCTCCCCCATCCATACGATAAGACTAACCAAGACTATTGTAATTTTTGCAATATGGTCCCTGTGCACCAAACAATTCTCCAAAACACTAAAAATTAACCGAAAATTAAAAAAATATTCTCCGATAAATAAAAACTCTCTAACAAAACTCAGACTCATGTAGAATCTTGTAAAAAACCCACTAATAACTAGATTCTCGAGCACTTATTAACTTGGAAATAATCAGAATAGTTTCCTACACAGGGACAACTAAAACCGCTTTTTTCCATAAATTACGCAATCCATAGGTAAAAATGTAATATCCTGTCGAAGCTTAGAGTTGAATTACGCAAGCGTAGATAGTATTATTAAGTTGTTGAAATATTGGTAATTTCTCAACAAAATACCAACATTTAAGAGGAGGAACAGTATGAAAAAAAATCTTTTGAAACAAACGACGATAGCAGCATTGTTAGCGTCAACAGTACTATCGTTCTCACCAGTAGCAATGGGGGCTTCATCGCTTGATCAATCGGTCAATACGGTGAAATCACAACTTAGCAAAGCGACGACTCACTATGTAAATCCATCATTAGGTGGCAAGTTAGCTCCGAGCAGCGCATTGTACCCAGCCTTAAACACGATGAAGAAAAACTACCAATCTGTTAGAAAATCGGTAGCTTCATCTAAACTTTCTTCGTCACAGAAGACAGCGAAACTAAATGAGCTAGATGCAGTTTACAACGAAAAAATTTCTGGTGGATTAGTACCCTACATTGATGCATATAACTATGCAACAAAGTATTTAGTGCCAATCATGAAAAATATTCAAGTAGCGCAAGAAAGAAATGACTTCGCAACAGTTGAAAAAGAATACCACAAATTGTCTTATCAATTAAAAGGTAGAACTGCTATTCTATACCGTTTCTCTGGTAAAGCAGCACGTGATCTATTATTACAAGAATACAAAAAACCAGCTGACGCTAAACGTGATGAGTTAATGGTTCCTGTAACAATCTATATGAGTTTACTAGAAATCAAAGACTTCATCGCTGATGGCAAAATGACAGAAGCAAAAGCTGAGTTCGCGGAAGTAGAAGCATTATTAACTCGCCTTCCAAGCGCAACAAATAACAAATTCATTTCTGCTCTATTAGATGAAGTAGCTAAAGCAAAAGCAGCTCTTGGAGAAACTACAACACCACCTCCAACAGGTGGCGGGGATGACACAACTCAAGCTCAACAACAAATCCTTAACGGTAAAGTTTCGACTTTCGTAACCTTACTAAATTCTACGCAAAGCGAAGTAGCAACTGCAGCAATGACTGGGAACAACTCAGTAACTGTTACAGTGAAAGAAGATGCTGTGGAAGCTGATTATGCTAGTTATTTAGGTGAAGGATTCTACACTAATTTTGTAAAAGAACTAGGTGTAACGGCAGTTAATGGACTTGCTCCACTTTCACTTGGAGCGGTAGCATACGTTGAATCACTTAAACCAACAGGAGTAAATTCTCTTGCTGATATGAAAGGCAAAACTATCACTATTCCAGTAACAGTGAACAATGGTTCTGCATTAAATGTTAACTTTAGTGTTACATTTAAATAATTCATAATTTACTAGAAAACCCCTGCTCATACATAATATGAGCAGGGGTTTTCTGCATTCTCTGACAATTTTCGCTACTCATCTACATAACTTCATGCTAAACTAAATTATAATATTGAATATAAAGGGGATAGACATGAAGAAACTAAAAATCTTTTTAATCGTATCATTAGTGATCATACTTGTGGGTGGCGGTTATCTACTATATATGTTTAAGTTTAAAGAATACGATGTTGCGGATGAAGAAGTAACAGAAATTGTGGCAGAACCTTACAAAGTCGAGCTTCCGGATGGAAGTACTATTCTAATTGACGAGAATGGTGAAATTATAGAAGAAACCACAGAGGGCAATAAAATTCCGACGTCATCAGCAACCACAGACTCAAATAGTGGAACAACAGAAGCCTCTACTAACAGTTCAAGCGGACAAACATCCGACTCACCAACAACCGGTTCATCAAACAACTCAAATGGATCATCATCTAACACAAATGAAAACAATACAACCGGCAATAACAATACAACAGGCAACACTAACAACAACTCTACAGACAACAACACAAACGCACCGGCAACAGTAGCATCCATCAAAGACAAATACCGCCCATCATTCGAGGGTCTTGAAGCACAAGCCGATGCCAAAGTGGATGCATTAATCGGACGAGCAATGTCTGAATACAGCAGCAAAAAAGCTAACGGGGAAGGTGTCGATTTCGGATACTTCTATAGTAAATACATGTCAGCAGCAAACGGTCTAGAGGCGAATACAGATACGATATTCAACGCAGTTATCGGAGCAGTAGAAAAAGATCTTGCTGCTAACGGGTACGATAAATCATATGCCCAAAGCTTCCGAGATGAATACGAGGCAACAAAAAAAGCTAGAAGAGATAGTATTCTAAGTAGAGCAATGAATAGATAATAAAAAAATCCCCTCGATTAGGTTTCAATAGCCTAAACGAGGGGATATTATATTATAATAAAGTAAATTTCACGAACGGTTAATATTAGTCCATTGCATAAAAACGCTTATAACTATCGAAATGATCTTTCCAATAACCGCTTGTTAAACTAGAAACCTGTACACGGTCTCCACCAGCGTGAATGAAGGAGCCATTCCCAAGATAAATACCAACATGCGAAATGCCACTTGTGTATGTATTGGAAAAGAACACTAAATCTCCAACTTGAGGATTTGAAATTTCATAAGAGCGTGCATCTAACCCTTTCGTATTTGTTCGTGGAAGGTTTAATCCTGCAGCTGTGTTATACACATAGTGAATGAACCCACTACAATCAAAGCCGTTGAGAGAAGATCCACCCCATACATATGGAGTATTTTTTAAAGAAGTTGCTAAACTGATTAACTTATTAGTCTTTTCCGCATTTATTCCAGTTGCAGAGATTGGAGTGGTGCTAAAAACCTCGGATGCAACTTTTTGTGGAATTATTACTCGGTTTTCAATTTTTAGTAATTGCCCAACACGGATATAGCTAGACGTTAAACTATTCCACGATTCTAATTGTGTCACGGAAATCCCAAGCTGATGTGCAATCCCTGATAATGTATCTCCAGCGACCACTGTATAACTTCCGGATGTGGTTGACTCTTTTGGAATGACTTTTGCCTTTTCAGTTTGGACTTTCAAAGGTGCAGTGGCTGTGGAAGAACTATTAGTTTTTAATGATTGCCCCACATAGATTAGATGGGTAGAAATCCCGTTTAATGATTGCAATTTAGTGACAGTTGTTCCCAACTCTTTAGCTATTTTAGACAAAGTATCGCCTGATTTAACCTTATATGTTCCGCTCACAGTAGTAGCGACTGGAGCAGTACTGGAAGAACTTTTAACTTGTGTGACCGGTTTTTTTGTAGCTTCGATTACTAATACCTGATTAGGAAAAATTGCATCGGTACTTAAATTATTCCATTGTTTAAGATTAGAAAGAGAAATATGGTGAGCAGAAGCTATTTTCCAGAGGGAATCCCCTGATTTTACTTTATAAGAACTTGCTTCCGCATCGGTAGCCCCCATAACAATAGCTAAGGAACTTGCAGCAAGTACAGAATATGTGAGTTTTTTCATGGTAATCTCCTTCTAGTTGCGTATAACATAATTGTAATGTTAATTCTATCTAACTAAAGGTTATTAAACAATGAGTTTCATATTACATTTGTATTACGAAATATTCTGATGATAAATAGCGATAGGAAAGTTTCCATGACGAAGACGAATACTAAGGAACAAAAACAAGGAAGACGAGATTGCATTTTAATTAAAGTGGATAAGTAATAAAAAATCCCCCCAATTAGGTTTCAAAAGCCTAATAGAGGGGATATTTATATTGGAGATATTTATTAGTTAACTATTCTGCCGTAAAGTAAGAAATGAGAGCAGAAGCCCACAATTTGGCACCTTCCTTATTAGGGCTATTATCTTCTGTTAATAAAGTAATCAATTTTTCATCAGAAGTACTTGGCCAAGAACTCCAATGGTTTATATAAGGATACGCTTTCTTATTGGCATACGTTTCTAAAGCTTCTATTTGGAAAAGGTAAAATGAGGCTTCAAAAATGGGGTAAGATGGATGCAGTACGAGAACAGCATCGGAGACTTCTGTGAGTATAATCTGTTCTAAAGTTCTGATATGCTTGTGCTCGTCTTCAATTTTCACTTTCCCATTATTATGTAAAGTAAAAGGTTCATAAAGTACTACATCATACATGTTTGTCCAATCGATTTCATCTACATTTTTTTCAATGAAATCCTGAGAAGTTCCGTCAAATGAAGCAACACTTGTTTCGAAAAAATCACCATATGTATTAGCTAATGCATCGGCTAGAAGCTCGGCATAACCAGGGGATCCCTCATCCATTGCAGTAGATCCTACAATTAGTAATTGTACCTGGTCCCCAGCATCGAATCGAGTAAGGACAACCTCTTGCACATTCTCATCTGCATTTACAATAGCTTTTTCAATCGTTTCACGACTAATAGTTGGAGCTAATTTTGGATTATCTTCTACTACTGATTGTTCTGTTTCTTCTATAGAAGTAATCTGTTCTGTTCGTATATTATTTGTTTCACCTTTTGTCATTTCAATTTTAGATTTCCAGATGGAATAACTGGTAATAAGTACAACTATACAACCGAGGAAAACAATTGGTACAATAACGCGACCGTATCTCACAAAAACCCTCCCTTATAGAATTAGATAATACTACAAATATAATAGTCATATTATACCTCCTTATGATAATATAGACAAAGACTTAAAATGACAATATGTGATATACTATGACAAAATAATAGAAATGAGCAAAAGGAGTTATTAACTGAATGGAAGAGACAATTAGCCTCCAAGATTTGTTTAAAACATTGAAAAAAAGAATGTGGTTAATCATTTTATTAACAGTTATCGCAGTAACAACTAGTGGACTTATAAGCTTCCTATTGTTAACACCTATTTATCAATCTTCTACACAAATCCTTATTAACCAAGAAAAAACGGATGTAACCGCATTTAACTCACAAGATATACAAACAAATCTACAATTGATCAATACATATAATGTAATTATTAAAAGTCCTGCAATATTGTCTAAGGTAATTGAACAACTTGATTTAGATACGACTCCAACCGCTTTAAATAGTCAAATTACTGTGAATAATGAACAAGATTCACAAGTAGTTAGCATTTCTGTACAAGATCCTAACCCGAGTGTCGCAGTAGATATAGCGAATACCACAGCAAGCGTTTTTCAAAAGGAAATCGTCAAACTGATGAAAGTGGATAATGTCAGCGTATTAACGCCAGCGGTCTTTGCAGAAAACCCGTCACCAGTTAAACCGGATCCGATATTGAATATGGCAATTGCTGCAGTCATCGGGCTAATGCTAGGTGTAGGGATTGCCTTCCTACTAGAATATCTAGACACAACGGTAAAAAATGAGCAAGACGTGGAGGAACTATTAAATTTACCTATACTAGGTTTAATAAGCCCAATTTCGGATAAAGATATTATGGATTCTAAAGTTCAAGTGACACAGCGCAGAAAGAGGTAATAATATGGCAAAGAAGAAAAACAGAAAACGTATTATTCAAACAGTCGCTCGTAAACT
>Ga0209013_10000430_pt1 | contig 37042 bp, 27 predicted proteins | sample Cruoilmetagenom2_FD_187291 | JGI IMG/M metagenome (GOLD analysis project Ga0209013, IMG submission 187291) | Oil polluted marine microbial communities from Coal Oil Point, Santa Barbara, California, USA - Sample 2 (SPAdes) (version 2) | ecosystem: Environmental > Aquatic > Marine > Oil seeps ...
GTATTTCCGTTGCCATCATACGTGACCGTATATATTGGGTTTGTTGTCCACTGAGCGTATAATGTCAGATTTGCTGTTCCCATTGGGAACGTAGCACCCTCTGAGTATGGTGTCCCTGTTCCATCTGCTTTCGTATTCCAACCGTTAAAGCTATGACCCGTTTTCACTAGAGTCCCCGTGTTACCTGCTGCTGTGACAGTGGCTCCTTCTTCATAAGAAATGCTGACTGGGACAATTCCTCCTGTATTTCCGTTGCCATCATACGTGACCGTATATATTGGGTTTGTTGTCCACTGAGCATATAATGTCAGATTTGCTGTTCCCATTGGGAACGTATCACCCGCTGAGTACGGTATCCCTGTTCCAGCTGCTGTCGTGTTCCAACCGTTAAAGCTATGACCTGTTTTTACTAGACTTCCCGTATTATCTGCTGCTGTGACAGTGGCTCCTTCTTCATAAGAAATGCTGACTGGGACAATTCCTCCTGTATTTCCGTTGCCGTCATACGTGACCGTGTATGTTGTTGGCTTTGTTGTCCACTGAGCGTATAATGTCAGATTTGCTTTACCCATTGGGAAAGTAGTACCTGGTGTGTACGAATCACCACTTCCAGCTGCTGTCGTATTCCAACCGTTAAAGGTATAACCCGCTTTCACTAAACTGCCCGTATTACCTACTACCGGGACAGTGGCTCCTTCTTCATAAGAACTGCTGACTGGGACACTTCCTCCCGTATTTCCGTTACCATCATACGTGACTGTATATGTTGGGTTTGCTGTCCACTGGGCGTATAATGTCAGATTTGATTTACCCATTGAGAACGTAGTACCTGGTGTGTACGAATCACCACTTCCATCTGCTGTTGTGTTCCAACCGTTAAAGCTATGACCCGTTTTCACCAGACTCCCCGTATTACCTGCTGCTGTGACAGTGGCTCCTTCTTCATAAGAACTGCTGACTGGGACAATTCCTCCCGTATTTCCGTTGCCGTCATACGTGACCGTGTATGTTGTCTTTGGTTCGCTATATTTAGCATAAATAACCATGGCTTTTGGGACAGTACTACTCCAATATGTAGTAAAGTCTTCATCTGTGAACCATTCTACAAAAAGTTTAGAACTGTGTGTTTGATTAAAAAAACTATCACTGGATATTACGTGTATACTGCTTTTAAAGGTTACCTTATTTAAATGATTTTTGGTGAACGCCTTATCCCCTATTGTTGTCACACTATCCGGGATTTCTACGCTCGTTAGTTCATTATTCGCAAACGCACTTGCCCTAATCTCTGTCACGCTATTTGGGATTTCCACGCTCGTTAGTTGGTTATGCTCAAACGCCCCATCCCCTATCGCTGTCACACTATTTGGGATTTCCACGCTCGCTAACTGATTATTCGCAAACACAAAATTCCCTATCATTTTCAAACTATTTGGGATTTCCACGCTCGTTAGTTGGTTATGCTCAAACGCACTCTTCTCTATCTCTGTCACACTATTTGGGATTTCCACGCTCGTTAGTTGGTTATTCCCAAACGCTATACCCCCTATCGTTGTCACACTATTTGGGATTTCCACGCTCGTTAGTTGATTATTCACGAACGTCGCAGCCCCTATACTTGTCACACTATTTGAGATTTCCACGCTCGTTAGTTGATTATTCGCAAACGCATTATCCATGATACCTATCACGCCATTCGGAATTTTCACGCTCGTTAGTTTGTTATTAATAAACATAGATGTCTCTATCGTTTTCACACTACTTGGGATTTCAACGCTCGTTAGTTCATTATTCGCAAACACCCAAGGCTCTATCACTGTCACACTATTTGGGATTTCCACGCTCGTTAGCTCGTTATCCTTAAACGCCGAATCTTTTATCAATGTCACACTAGTTCCGATTGTCGCGCTCGTTAGTTTATTGTTCGCAAACGCAGAACTCCCTATCGTTGTAACACTATTTGGGATTTCAACGCTCACTAGCTGATTATTCGTAAATACGGAATCCCCTATCACTATCACACCATTTGAGATTTCCACGCTCATTAGTTGATTGTCCGCAAATGCAGAAGTCCCTAACGTTGTAACACCATTTGGGATATCCACACTAATTAGCTGGTTATTCTTAAACGCCGAATCTTTTATCACGGTTACACTAGTTCCGATTGTCACGCTCGTTAGTTTATTATTCACAAACGCAGAAAGCCCTATCGTTGTAACACTATTTGGGATTGTCACACTCGTTAGTTGATTACCCGCAAATGCCACTTGCTCTATCTCTGTCACACTATTTGAAATTTCCACGCTTGTTAGTTGATTACCTTGAAACGCCCCATACCTAATCTCTGTCACACTATTTGGGATTTCAACACTTGCTAGTTTATTAAACGCAAACGTATTAAACCCTATCGTTGTCACACTATTTGGTATTTTGACACTTGTTAGTTGATTGTTCACAAACGCAAAATCCTCTATCCTTGTCACACTATTTGGGATTTCGACGTTCGTTAGTGGAAGATTTTCAAACGCCTTTTCCCCTATCTCTGTAACAGTTTTCCCACCGATTTTCTCTGGAATGGTTACGTCTTTTTCTGTACCCGTATACTTACTAATAGTTATTGTGCCATCCGAATTGTCACTCGTCTCAAAATCACTTTCTGCTACAGGTGCTGCATAGCTTATACCCGGAGTGCTGATGAGCAGCACACTCATCCAAATCCATAACTTTTTCTTTAACGCACTTTTCCCATGTGTCGTTTTCATATGTTCCGCGCCATCTCCTTTTCCAACATATATGTTGCCAACTCCACTTTTCCTGTTAACCCTGTTTTAATAATATGCAACAAGCCTTTTTACGCCTTACTGAGATTTTTTTCTCTCCGTGCTGTGGTATGTTAACCTTCCTTTATTTATGTCGCTACCGTTCAAAGCTGCCTCCTTTTCGGAATATATACTTTTCTATCAGTTTATATTAATTTCAATAGACTTTTCTTAATGAAATCTTAATGAAGTCTGGATCTACGTCAAGATTTCAGACACACTTTACTTAACTTTTATGATACGCAACGCCTATTTCACAATGTTCCACATCCGAGTGCCCGTCAAAGTGAAAAGAGCCTTTGCCCACCTACTCGAGATGTAGAAATGAAGTAAATAGGAGGCGTTATTTTACCAATCAAAATGCGTAAATGTCCTATAATTAAGGGGCATGATGCAATGATATTTTACAAAGAGCACACACAGAAGAACGAATAGCACCAAGTTTGATTTTGCATACAAACTTAGGGGCACAATAGTAGATGATTGTTATGAAAATGATAATCGTCTTGAAAATTCTCTTAGCTTGCAATAAAGTTCCCTCTTTACCTATGAGTTTGGAAAGCACCTCCGTATATGCGATAATAGTAGAACTAGCGTTTCTATTATTGAAATCAAAGAGGTGTTGTCATGAAACCAGTCATCTTAGCCGAAAAACCAAGTCAGGCAAAAGCTTATGCAGATGCTTTTAAAGTTAAACGTCACGAAGGCTATTTAGAAATCAATCCTTGTCCAGTTTTTCCAGAAGGTGCCTATATTACATGGGGAATTGGCCATCTCGTAGAGCTAAAGGAACCAAAGGCATATGATCCGAAGTGGGATAAATGGTCTTTAACTAGTTTGCCCATTTTGCCAGAGAAGTACGAATTTCAAATTGCCAAAGGGAAATTCAAACAGTTTTCTGTTGTAAAAAAATTACTCAAGTCTACTGATATTGTTATTAACGGATGCGATATTGATTTATCTCCATAAAATATACTGCACTTAATATAAACAACTATCCTTAACACCTTTAATACAAGCAAAACAAGCATTTATTATAGTGTACATAAATAAAAAAGCGCACATAATTCTTAAAACAAAAGATATTTATGTGCATTATTTTTCAATCAACGAAAACTTAAAATTCTACCAATAATAGATCAATAGTTGTTAGTATTAGAAATAAATGAGCTACCTAATGCCACGCAAAAAGTAAATTTGTCTCACAAAAAAGCAGCTTTTTAATAGTTTTTGACGCCCAGAAGGAAAACGGGATCAGCCTCTTTAAGAAATATGGTATTGAAGGAGGAGTTAACATTATACCTGCTTTTTTATCAAAAATAGCTGACGAATCCTTATCATGTGTCTTTCAAGAAGATATGGAAGAAACAGATGCCTATCTTTAGTATGATATGGGAAAAATTTAGAACAATTGATGACACAAATAATGAGAGCTAACAAAAACTACACGAATATATTTGTACAATCCACCTTTAATTAAACTTTTAATAGAAATCTAATTAGCCCGAGGAGGAATTAACTGAATAAATAGCAATCCTAACTGAAAAACCATCACAAGCAAAGGCATATGCAGATACTTTTTTAGTAAAAACACGTCATAAAACACATATTGAACTAAACCCATGTAGCACGTTTCCTTCTGGTGCAATCATTGCAACGGGGATTGGACATTTAGTTGAGTTGAAGGAGCCTAAGGAATATCGAAAGAATTGGACTTCTTAAAACTCGGCGCCTTTGCCGATCATTCCAAGTAATCATGAGTATAATTTTTCATACGATAAGAAAGTCCAGTTCAACTTTATAAAACAACTGTTCAATGATCCTACTGTGACTACTATTTTGAACTGTTGCGATTGTGACTTATCTCTACAAAACAATATATACATAATATAAAAATTTTCCTACTCTATGTGCAATTTGACCAGAAAAAAAACTCTGTAGCTTTTATCAGAGAATAGATAATACTGTGATTCTTTACACATAAAATGAGGAACTTTTTATAAAGAGGTGCTAAATGGTGATTTTGATGATGAGTAAGTAGCAAAATTCTACTTTAACTACTGCTATTTAGTTGAAAATGGCTACTACAAAATAAATTTATAAAAACTTTATACAAATCACCAGAAAAGAAACCATTTACATAAAAATATGACTTTAAAGGTTACTTTTAATCAAACTTTATTCAATAGCTAAAAAGACAATCATGTAAATAATTGTCTTTTTATTTTCTCAAATATGGAATTTCTCTTTTAAATTGACGGATTGGGAGTTTAGATTGTATGTACTAAACTTATACCTTATAAAGGAACTAACATTTTCCTCATGTGTAGATAAAACGATTTGTTTATCACCAAAGTCATTTCTAAGTAATTCAATAAATGACGAGGTATTAATATCATCCATTGTCTGAAGTGGATCATCAATTAATAATAAAGAAAGTCCTTTATTTCCATAGACTTTATTTAAAGATAAGGTTAGGGCAAGAATAATTGCAGACAACTGGCCAGAGCTCATAAAGTTTGAAACATCATGATCTTTATTCGGATGAGTGATAAACCTAACAATTTTAGAATCGCTTTCTTTAAGAAAAATTCCTGAACCTCTCTGATGTGTTTGCAAAACTGTTGCAGAGTAAATATAAAAAACAATTTCAATATCTTTCATAATTTGTTTCCAATACATTCTTATCTTACTGTCATATTCATTAATTATTCTTCCTAAGTCGTCATACATAGAATTATAAATTGTAATAGTACCCTGCAAGTTGTCTAACTCCTTAGTCAACTTCTCTTTTTCCGAAAATTTGTTATTGTAATAACAAAGATTAATATACTTTTTCTTCTCTTGTATTATGTCCTCCGAGCACTTTTTAATTAGATCATTATTTTCATTAAAGTATTGTAAAAATAAAGAAGCAAATAATTTCATCTCTTGATGCGATAGATCTATTTCAACATGTATAAGTTTAGAGTCCAACAGTTTCATTAAGTTAGTAGAATACATTTCGAGCTTGAATTTATCAAGATGTTTATTATTCACCTCTATAAATTCTTTGTAGTCTATTTTATTTTCCACGAGCCAATTATTTAACTGTTTTACGTATTCTTCGTTCTTTTTACTTTCAACAATTTGTTGATAATAGGCAGTTCCAATTATGCTTTCATTCTCAGGTTTAAAATAATCTAGAGAATTGGTATATATCTTTTTTATAGAAGAACTGAATAAGTTATCTAAGCTTTCTTTAATTAATTTCGAAGTATCATCTAGCATTCCTTCAAATATGTGCTTCTTAGTTTCAAGGTTTGTTATTAACTCATCATATGAACTCCAAACTTCTCCACACAATGGACATTCTACCGAATCAGAATCATGATTATCTTGACTATGAATCACACTAAATTTATTAATAAAGCTATTTCTAGTATTAATTAAATCTCTTATACTTTCCGAAAGATTAGAAGAATTTTTTTCAATTTTAGATAACTCTTTAATTTTAGTTTCTATTTTTATTCTCTCATCTTCCGGAAAAATATCAGGATTAATTCCAGCAAAATAATGAAAAATTCCGTTAAAATCGATATCTTTCCATTCCATAAAGAACTTTTCTTCTGATAGTTTTTCTACTATTCCATATATATTAACCTGATTTTTATATAGGTCAATTATCTCATTCAGATCTATAGATGTGGATTTAAGTATAATGAAATCCTCTAACGATCTTCTTTTTTCCATTAAAACACTCAACTTATTATTATATAGCTGTGTTTTAAACAAATCGAATTTAATAACAATCTGCTCTAAACTTGTTAACTCTTGAATATATTTTTCTTTCGTTTCATAAGTCATTGATTTTAGATTTTCTTTATCCCATTCAACAACTTGCTTAAGATGAGGCAAAAGCTGAAAGTAGGTTACCTTATCTTCACTCGGTTCTAATTGGCTTTTCAAATCCTGAATCATTTTTTCAGTTGTAGTAGCTTCTGTTAAAAGCGAACTCCTCTTCTTATTCACTAAATTACGAACTTCTCTATATTTTTTAACTTCAGATTCTTCTTGATCAGTATTAAATAACATTGATATCTGATTGAGCCGATCACCTTCATTCATATTCAAAAAATATTTACTATCTTCCTGTTGAATATAATAAACCAAATTTAAAATATCAGAGATATCCACTCCAAATTTATCCGTTATCAAATTTCCTACAAACTCTTTAACTAGAGTTGAAATTGAAGGAGTGTCATCAAAATTCTCCAACAGATAAGTTTCAAATATATCAAAATTATCAGGTGAATTTTTCTCAGTAAACGAATTAACTTTTATTACTTTTGCTATTGTAAAAGTTGCATCATTCTCATCTATAAATTCTATTTTCAAAATACTTTCAATTGAGGAGTCATTTTGGAATAAGATTTCTTTATATCTTGTTCTTGCATCAGATTTTTTTATTCTCTTGAGTTTACCTGTCAACACTAACTCAATCACATCAAATATAGTTGTTTTTCCAAACCCATTCGGGCCATCTAGGATTGTTAATGATGCATTCCCCAGAACTATGGGTTGAGGAATGTCTTCGAAAAGCTTAAAGTTCTTTATATGAATTTTGTTAATGCGATAAACCAAGCCCTATTCCCCCTCTTCCTTGTAAAAGCTAATTAGCGATTTAATAATCTTTTCATTAAGATCATCATTAGGAACTTCAGAAGGAACTTGTAGATCAATTTGTTGTTTAATTGTAAATAAATTTTTCTCTTTTAAAGTACTAATGATGGAATCATTTAATAAATAAATATCTTTATCAACACTAGTAGGTAGACTTAGACTAGGGATTTTTATAAATAAGTTTGTTACAAATTGAAAAACACTCAAATCGTCTGGGTTTAACTTAAACTCCATAAACAAATCTACATCTGATACAATTCCATCAAGTACTTTTTTTATTCCTGTAGTTTTAAACTCATTTGAATAGGACTCTGACAATTCATTGAATTGCTCAGATGTATATGAAAGGACATATTTTTTAAAATAATATGGATCTTCTTCCAGTAATAAAATTTCGTTATTTGGTTCCGAAGTACGCGAAAATATAATCATTGAAGTATTTTTATCCACTTCGCGAAGCTCACTAAAGAACTCTTTAATTAAGAAAAAATAACTTGCTTGTTTACCTAAAATCTGCTTTAATTCTGAAGCATTATTAACGAATAAAAGCAGATAATAATTCTTTATAAAGACGTTATTAAACAAGATGCTTTCTCTTATTACCTGGTCTTCAACATCAACAAATGAAAAAGGTCTACTCTCATAATCCAAATCTTCAAATAGTTTCTTTATAAACAATTCTAAATTAAAATTTCCACTCACTTATTCTCTCTCCTATTAATACTATTTTCTAAATCTATTAATTCAACATTCTTTATATCCATAATATGATAACCTTCTTTATCTACATTAATTGGTTTATAATCTGTTACTCTATGAACATAACTTTTTAATGAAGCATTTATGTTTCCAGTTATAATATTATCAATGTTATATAACTCACTATGGATGTTACGATTTTCAATGATTTTTTTAGCAATATTACTAATTGAAGCTTCAACTAAGGCGTTTGCTTGCTTAAGTTGAAAACCTCTGAAGTGGCTTGGAACATTAACAGTTTGGTAAATTGTTGAAGCAAGATAATATTGCTTGTTCATGTTTATTAATAACTTTTCATCGTCTAATTCATTTTGAAGAGATACTAAGGTATTTATCCAAGGTGACTTTATAAACTCGGAATTGACTAATTCATCGACAGATAAAAAGTCATCGTCTTTGCTTATTTGAATATGAGGATTTATTCTATTACAAAATAGTAAAAACTCATCATCATTGAAGTTGGAGTAAACATTCCTCAATATCCCCATAACTTTCTCTAATCCTTTTTCAATAGCTTCGCAACCTATTATTGTTTCTGAATCTTGACTTGGAATCTCAAGCTGTTCCTTTATCCATTTTTTTTGAGAGTAGTAATATTCATTAAAAACACGAATTAGTTTATTCTTTAGATAATATATAAAATAAGATTTTGGAGGCTTACTGTATTCCTTATTTAGTATTTCCAAAAAATTACTAAACACTATTTCTTTAAGATGAATATCTAGTTTGGCTTGTCTATTAATATGCCTCTCATTAATATGTGTATCAATTAATCCCAACAGAAAGTTGTAGCTGTATTCTACTTGCCTATCTAACATCCCCTTATTGTTCAAATCTTCTTTCTTATTAACGCAAGTATAATATTCTAGAATCTTTTCCTTAACTTTTTCTTGTATGTTAGAAAGCGTACAATATTTCTTGCCATCCGAGTATGTATAAATTTGAAACTTGTTAAAAGCAACTTCTTTCAATTCATTTTCCTTTACGTATTCATATAAATCGAAAGGACTAGCAAAAACCTTAGAATTTGATTTAGAAGGATCTCCGTAGGTATCAATAACCTTAACTAATTTTTCTGTTGTATTTATTTCCCCTTTATTCGAAGTAATAACTTCGGCAACGTGTAGAAAAGTATTCTTAATAGATGAGTATTCTCTGTAAACAGATTTCCCTAATAATAACCATACTGCATCTTTGTATTTACTTAATGATTCAGGTCCATAAGATTTCACTTGGTGAATTTGAATATATTGATCGTCTTTTTTTATAGAGAAGTCTTCAATAAATTCAAATTCAAGTTTGAGAGATTCGAGCGATTTCCCCTGTTCAATTAACTTTATTATTAATTCTAATACTACAATCAAAGCTACTTTCCCTTGATAACTATAGCCATTCCAACTATGAGTTGCATCAAATTCCAAAACTTTCGAGTCCAAGTCTAATAATTGTTCCATCTATTTTTATCTCCCCCTTCACTTTTTAATCAATACCTTTCAAAAGCCCTTTCATAACCATTGTGACTAGATAGAATAACTAATAAGCATGGTTCTTTAGTACTTATTTGTTATCAGTGTTATTTTATCATTAAAAAGATAAAAATTACCACTGGAATTTTGGATTATTAATCTATAATTTTTTATATCCTTAATTAACATTAGAAAATAATAGATAAAAAAGTGATCCCTAGATTTAAAAATAAATTTCTATTACTTAAAATTTAGAGTTTTATCGATAACTTAGGAGTGAAATTAGAGTAGTAATAAACTCTTTTCCTCTTCCCTTTTAACTATATAACTCAAGCATTTTATACATAAAAGGATGCAATCCTTTTTGAATTACGTCCTTATTATATTTATTAAAGTTTGTTTAATAGAATTTTAAATTGTTCCCATTCCAAAGTAACCGTCATTATTGATGGTATAATTCCAACAAGTATAATTAAGAAGTTAATAATTTTAACAAGAAAATTATTAGATAGCATATTTAGTGTTGAATATTGTAACTGGCCAGTTCAGAATAAAAGGGAAATAGGTAGTGTTACAAAAAACATCTTGTATAACATTTATTTCATTAAGTTATATTAAAGAAATATTGATATTAATAACTTAATAAAAGGGGCAAAATATATGAGCAAAATAGCAATCCTTGCAGAAAAGCCATCACAAGCAAGAGCATATAGTGAAGCATTCTCAGTAAAAATATCTACCAAAACTTACATAGAACTAAATCCATGCAGCACTTTCCCTTCTGGTGCAATCATTACATGGGGAATTGGTCATTTAGTTGAATTAAAGGAACCTAAAGAATACAAAAAAGAATGGGGTTCATGGAATTTAGCTTCGTTGCCGATTCTGCCAGACAGATTTCAATATAAGGTTGTAACAAGGATGCAGTCTCATTTTACCTTTATAAAAAATTTGTTCAATAATCCTTCGATTTCAACCATTGTGAATGGCTGTGACGTTGACCGTGAAGGTTCTAACATTTTCTATTCCATTTACTTCATGACTGGCGCAAAGAACAAAACGATTAAGCGACTTTGGATCAATTCTTTGGAAATAGACGAAGTGAGAAAAGGATTTAATGACCTCCAAGATAATAAAAAAGACTTGTTGCTTTATGAAGAAGCCAGAACACGTCAGATAAGTGATTGGCTTGTTGGCATGAATGGTAGTCGCCTCTATACCCTTCTCCTTCAACAGAAAGGATTAGGCGAAAGTATTTCAATTGGGCGAGTCCAATCTCCAACGGTATACCTGATTTATCAGCGACAAAAAGAAATTGAAAATTTTGTTCCTAAACCCTTCTATGAAATTGAGGGCGATTTCACTGCTAAAAATGGGATATATAAAGGAAAAGTCAAAATTAAAAGTGACAAAAAAGAAGAAGTGCAAAAAATATTGCACCAGCATGGAATAGAAAATAAAAATGATGGATTCGTAAAATCGATTTCTAAGAAAGAGAAACGAACAAAATCTCCAAAGTTACATGCTTTATCTACTCTCCAAGCGGTTGCAAATAAAAAATGGAGATATAGTCCTGCAAATGTACTAAAGATTGTGCAAGGGCTTTATGAGAAGAAACTTGTCACATATCCACGAACGGATACACAATTTATCACTGAAAACGAATTTTCCTATCTTTCAGGCAATATTGAATCCTATCAGAGCATTGCGGATGTAACATTTCAAGTTTCTTCAAAAGAGCCTAATAAACGTTTTGTAGACGGATCAAAGGTAAGTGAGCATTATGCAATCGTTCCTACAAAGAAAATACCATCTGTAAGAACTCTTCAGGCATTATCAAAAGAGGAAAGTAATCTTTACTTTGAGATTCTAAAAACGACGCTCTCCATGTTTCATTCGGATTATGTATTTGAAGAAACAAAAGTCATTACAGATGTAAATAGACTCGAGTTTGAGACAATAGGAAATACAGAAATAAGTAAAGGATGGAAAGAGCTCTTTTCAGATTCAAAAAGTAAACTTGTTGATAGCAAAAAAGAAGCTTCTCAAGCCCTCCCCGTGCTCATAAATGGAGAAAAGGTAGATAGCTCAATAAAATTAAAAGAAGGCATGACAATGCCTCCCAAGCCATATACAGAAGGTCAATTAATAGGAATGATGAAAACGTGTGGTAAATCAGTAGAAAATGAAGAAGAAATGGGGATTTTAAAAGATGTTGAAGGCATCGGTACTGAAGCCACTCGAAGTGGAATTATAGAAACGATAAAAAGACATGGATATATCGAAGTGAATAAAAATAATGTCAATGTTACAAAAAAAGGGGAAATCCTTTGCCAATCCATAGAAGGAAATCTACTTTCTAGTCCTTCAATGACTGCAAAATGGGAATCGTACTTGAAGAAAATCGGAAATGGCGAAGGCACACAAGAACATTTTCTATCTAATATTGGAAAATTCATCAATAAATTAATCATAGACGTGCCTAATCAATTACATGTAAAAGAACTTGAGAAAAACATTGCCACCATTCAAAAGAATAATCAAATCGCTCCATGTCCTGCTTGCAAAAAAGGAAGCATCTATTTAAAAAACACTTACTATTATTGCACCGAGCATTCAAATGGCTGTAAACAATCATTCCCTGGAAAAATGCTAGGGAAGAAACTAACAGAAAAACACATAAAAGATTTATGTACAAAAGGGAAAACTAATGTTATTAAAGGAATGAAGTCTAAATCTGGAAAGAGTTTTAGTGCTGCATTAAAACTTGAAGGACAAAATATAAAATTTGAATTTGAAAATAATTGGAAATAACAACCAGCTGTTGGTTCGGAATAAAGATTGATTAAAACACACCTACAAATGCTGATTCTAATAGAAAATTATAGCCCCTTTTAAACAAAGACTGAACAAATGGGGCTATTTTTCATACCTGTATAGGGCTTTTTGTAACTAATAAAGACGATTGTAACTAATATTAAAAATTTTGTAATCCTATAGGGTTTACCGATTTTTATACTAAATGAAGTGAATGAAATCAATTTACTTAATTATCCATTTATGAATTCTATTTGTTTCATAAAAAAAAAGTATAACTTAAGTTTCCAACAAGTATAAAAATCATCGAGTTATTAGGATTAATATAAAAAAATTAATATAAAAATCCCCCTTGATAATATGAAAAAGTTAAGACATTATCTCGGGAGAAAATCAGTAAATTAATAAAAACGGGCAGTATACACAAATATATTTATCAAAAAACTAACTATTCCAAACAACAAAAGCCCTAAAGTAATAGGTGACACTAAAAATTGAAATGACTTCATAATATCAGTATCTTGTTTAATCCAGTCTTTTTTAGACGTATCATAATTCATAGTTCTTGGTGTGATAAAAAAAGTATAGAACCAAGCAATTCCCAAAAAAGTGATTCCTCCCAAAAATATTGTGTTAATGAAAGACCAACCAAGAAGAATGGAAACTCCCCACAGAAATATTGTTTCAATACTTAATGTAAGTAATATAAGATATATTTTTTTCATAGATTAAATTCCTCCATTTTAATTTAATATATGCGTGATGTTTAAACGTTAATAGAAATCTTTTTTTCTTGAAGGGACATCTTTTGTTTTGACATTGTATATATTTGAGAACAATTTTTGGAAAGAAAATTTGTGTTGTGTGAAATAATAATAACTAAATTTTCTTTGGAAAGTGATTTGATAAAATCTTCTAATAAGTATAATGCATTCTCATCTAAATTATTTGTAGGTTCATCAATTAGGTATATAGGTGTATTTCTATATAGTAACCTATAAAGTGCGAGACGTTGCCATTGTCCTCCAGATAATGGATGACTTTCATCGTACCAATTCCCTAATAAAGTCTCTTTTTTTATATTGTTGTCAAAGACAAATGATTCTTTGTCAATATGATATATATATTCCAGAATATCACTGCCGTAAGTTCTATATTTTTCTGAATCAGCTATTCCCACATTTTCACTTAATGATAGTTCATACCTGACAGGATTTTGGAGTAAAGTTTGGCACAATTTTACTCTTTGAGTATCCAAAATATCAGTAGTTAGCATGTCATTAAAATACAATTCACCAGAAGTTTGTTTTTTCAAGCCCTGAATTATATCTAATAAGGTGGATTTTCCTGTGCCATTTTCACCCATAATTCCAATTATTGAACCAGCTGAAAAATGAAAATTTAAATTTTCGAATATAGTCACACCATCAACACAATATGTTAGATTTTTAGCTGTTATACTTACCGATGATTCTACAGGATTTGTAAGCCTTGAATCATTTTTACTTGATTCTATGGATAAAAAATCTCTTAGATTATTCACATATAACCAATCATTATGAAACCCTCCAAAAGTCATTATCAAACCTTGCATTCTTTGAAAAACAATTCCCAGGGATTGGAGAATTGACATTAGAGTTCCAATTAAAATTTGCCCTTCGAATACAAGAAGAATGGTCTTATACTGAGAATAACCAATAGCAAGAACTCCTAACAAAGAAGTTATCATAGTAGCAATTGTAACTTTTAAAGAAAGCGACTTTGTAGGATTATATATTTTTTTAAATATTTTTTGATAAGATTCTACTATGTAACTCATTGAGGAATATTGTGTTATTTCTTTTAAGGATTCTGGAGTAGTCGAAATAAAGAGCAAATAAAACTGTTCTCGATGAAATTTATTAATATTCTTTGAAAGAATAAAATTTTTGTTATTAAAATATAATTGAACAATTCCAACTGGAATACTACAAATAGCCACTAATATGGCGTATAAAGGTATCCAATTAAATAAATAAATAAAAATTGAAATAAAGGTAATAATATTCGAAAACATTGATATCGATGAACTGAAGATTGAACCTATTTTCATTGTTGAAGTTGTCCGAAGGAAATAAAGTTTGTCTATAACAACTGATGAAAACAATTCTTCAAATTTAAGCATTGAAATTTTTTTCATTATAAGTTCTGTTACGTAATTATTGAGCCTTAATTGGAACAATCCAGTCAAATAATTATTAATAGTATTTATTAGCTTTTGAATAGTTTGCATTGCAATCATAAAAAATAGAATCGATAGGATAGTTTCAATTTCTTTACCTAATTGAATAGCATTTAACAAACGTTTTGTAAGTTCAATACTTAATAGTGGCATTAGTGAGCTAATTATTATAATAAAAAGAAGAAATATACTAAATAATCGGAAACTTGGTAAATTAAAAATTTTCAGTAAAAAAAATAGATTCTGAAAACGATCGACGTCTTTTTTCTGTTTTTCCATAACATTTTCACTCCAGATCACAACTACCAAATTAGTATTAATTCGGAGGAATTAACTCATAGGGCATTCAGGTAATTCCTTTAAAATTATTTTATTTAGTCGAATTGTATTTTGATTTATGGAACTGGATAAATCTATTGAATTTTTAAGAGGGAGACAATTAATCAAGTCTTTTGAATAAACTCGAACGCATTTTAAACTTGGGTTTAAGGATTGTTCTATATAAACAAGGTGTAGCTCACTAATAAAAGCAGGTAAATTAGACAACAAGCTATTAACTGTTATGTCACAACTTACATATGATTCTATTTCTGCATATTCAAGTTCTTGAAGGTTTTTAACATGCTTAATCTTCTCAGGACTACTCCATCCATTTTCATCCGGCTTTATACCAAATAAGGACGCATAATAATGCATATAACCAATTAAAAAAGCTTCTTCGAATGCATGTTTAATTGCCTTTTCAAATGATGTATTAGTTCCAAGCCCACATATAAATTGATCATTTTCCTTATAAGCTATTATAATAACGGTTAAAAGAGGTTTAAAAAAGTCATTAATAAAAACTATTGTATTAAACCCCGACTGTTTTAAAAAAATATAATATTCATTTTTTTCAAAATAATTTAATGGCACTTTATTTCCTACAAACCCATACCAAAATAAAAATAGTGAGTTTTTTTCAAATAATTCTTTTAACGCATTACATATAGCTATTTGAGAGTTAGAATGAACAGCTGTTGCAGTTGTATCAGTTGATCCATGAAGTAATCGTGTATGTTTTTGCTTTATTGAACCTTTAGTACTGTTTATCAATTCCCATGTTTCAATATAGTCTTCTGGGTTTTTATCGTTACTTGCGCCTAACATAGAGCACCGGCGTTCAACAGCTTCTGATGCTGCTTTAACTAACGATTCTATTTTACTAAAACTCACAGATGATCCTGTTTCTGGTCCAATGTAATTATCTATTACTATATTAGCTTGTTCTACAATAGATATTTTTGGTGATTTATTTATAAATAATTCGACTGGGTAATCTAATTGATTTCTAATTCCTAATTTATGAAACATTATTTTCTCCCTTCTTTACTTTTCCAAACCAATGAATCAATATAATAGGAGATAGTCTTATATTTGTACCACATAAATTACTTGCCATATTATCTGCAAACTCTGAAGATCCATGTTCCCCTAAGATTGTATTTATATTTAATTTTTCAATTGTTTCTTTGAATTTTTGTTTTAATGAACCAATTTCAATCAAGGCCTGCCTATATCCTCTTTTCCCATGCACATATGATGCTTTCTGCATATCAATAGCGTATGCAATTGCCGTATAAGAGGGTAAATCACCTTTTGAGGAAAATGCTAAGAGTACATCTTCCTTTTCCAGTGATTCCCAATTTTTTATTTGTAATAACTTTTGACTGTTAAAATCAATAAAATAGGAACCTGCTGATAGTCCATCTACAACATTATTTTTAAAAATAAGAAGTAATGGTAATGTAGTGGGATTATTAACCTTGGTTTCGTATCTATTTGAATTCCTATCACTAAACGAATTTACAAAGATATTATCTAGTGTTTTCATTTTGAATTTATAGCTTTTATCGTATGCAAAAGGGAATGATTCTTGTTTTGGTATGTTGTTAATATTCAAGTTATAACTATTTTCAACAAAATAAGGTATTGAATTTATTTCATTCAAATATGGATTCCACAGATCTTTCTGCTTGTTCATATTTGTAATATTATTCGAAGGAATTGTAGTAGTAGCTTGATGAAATTTAATCAATTCTTCTAAAGTTTCCCTGTTGTTCTCAGCTAAGTTTCTTCTAAAATAGTTTTGTTCCGCCAATTTATAATACTGGTTTTCAGTCATAGCAATCACACAATTCCCAATGATAAGTAGTGTCTAATTGAGTTTTCTTAGAATCTATATCCATTACTACTCCCCTTGTAAATTCCTCCATATTTAAATGGATATTGTCACGAAGTGCAAGAAGGTGAGTCAAACGATTAACTATTTGAGAAGAAACATTTAACGCATCACTAAAATCTAATGGCGTTTCAACATTAAAGCTATTACTCTGAATATATAAATAATCAATAATCTGTTGATAAGTAACACCATGCGCTGCCCCAAACTTTAATTCGGACTCAATATGAGTGAATTGACAAATATGGCAAGGATTCTTCCATTTTGACGAATAAATTGATTCGATATAAAGACGCCCATAATAGATATAACTAAACAAAGATAAGGTGTTTTTATTTTTCATAAAAAGATCCCTTAACTTTCGAGCTAAATCTCTATCATATGGATTTAAAAATACTATAAATAAGTGATTTGAATTACTATTAATCTTTTTGGTGAATGAACTAATATCTTTATGGTTGTAGAAATAGTTTGTTTCTTCAAACGCCCTAGAAAGTAATTCATCCATAGTTGAAGAATTTGAGAAAAAGTGAATTTCCTCTATATTAAAATTAGGAATAAGTACTTTCTTTATAATTTTGTTTTCTAAAAAAAACTTAAGATATTCGGTAAAATTTTCTTTAAACAATAGCTTTAAATCTTCTTCACCAATTTTATTTCCAATTCTTTCTTCAAGGTTTGGAATTAACTGTTTTATTTTACTATCAGATATAACCAATACCCCACGTCGATGTTGTAAAGCTAATTGTTCTCCAGCATTGTGTCTAATAAAGGGTTTAATAACGTAATAATTAAGATTACTTTTCATTTCATATCCCACATCCTAAAGCATTTTAAATATACTTCTCTTTTTTATTCATTAAGAATTTAAATTTTACTAGAAATTAATTAAAGGGCACCATTTTTCCGATATTAGGAACTTCAATAGTTGATAGTTTATTTATGCCATTTATTGAATAGAGGAATGGATTCAACTCATCAGTTTTTATATGTGGAAATGCACCTTTACCTATTAATCTTATTACGGACCCGGGTAAATTTTCTATTAACGAAGGTATAAAACATATTAATAGTTCTATCGAAAGATCTTCAGAAATATTTTTTAATATTGAAAGATATTCATCGTAAGAAGGTCTTCTCCTGTTTTCCGTTAATTCTATTAATTCTAAACCTGGTTTAAACAGATAAGAGTATTCTATGCTTAGTTGTTTTGGAGAAAGAGATTCAAAGTATTTTTCATAGTACATATCAGATTCTGGTTCCTCAAAACTTTCAAATACTTTTAAAGCTTCAGGATTTATATCTGATTGATGAGATGGAACCATATGAGATACGCACTGCAAGTTTTCCTTTAGTGACCCATATATTGCATCTGATATGTTCCAACCTACTCCCATACCAACTGATTTACAAAATTCCCCTGTTCCTATACATATCACTACGTAACAACTTGGATGAATGGATATTTCAAATAGGTCTAATGTATCGAAGTAGGCACTTAAAGACAAACTCATTTGTTTAATTCTTTTTCTTTCGTAAAAATTCTTCAATTTTATTTTTTTGCCGGGAGTTTTGGTTAGCCAATTAAACACCAAACTTTGACGTTCAATAAACTCAAAGAAACTTGATTCAATTAGGTCTAATGTATTAGTATGAAAAGCAGTTCCAGTAGAGTCATTCCAATCAGAGTCGGCGTTAGGGTTAAAAATCCTTGGATCAAAAAGAAGTACATTTCCCAATGGAATTTTCTCTACGGTTTCTAAATTTATATTGTAGGCACTTAAAAATTCCTCATGAATTTTATGAGAAGGCTTTCTTTGAGTCAAACGTTCCAGATATTCTCCTACAGATGAATACAATGCTTCCTTCACAGTGAAACCAGCCCCACCACCCACATCTAAAGAAGATCCTTTACTTGTTGAGCCGTATACCAAACTGTTCCTGAAAGAGGACTGAGTGATTCCAATATTACTTATTGGAAAGGGAGAAGCTATCACAGGAGTTTCCATAACCATTTTATTTCCCCCTCTATATTCTGATAATATTTACATGAAAACTTCTTTAATCCTTACTTGTTTCCGTTCTTCCATTAGAAAATCCAAACCATTGAATTAACATAATTGGACATAGACGAAAGTTTAATCCACAAATATGTGTTAGAGGAATATCTATGAAGTATGACCAACATCTCTCGCCTAAACCGTTAACTTGCTGAAGTGATTCACGAAAACTTTGCGCCATTAGGCCCACTTCTATAAGTCCGTGTCTATACCCTTTTTCCCGATACTTTGTTAAAGCCCTTCTCATATCAAGTGCATATGCTAAACAATGTGGTGGATGGGAATTACTATCAAAATTTAGCAGTTTTTTCACTTTATTAATCTCAGTATTGTCCCAGCTGCAAATTTTAAAAAGACGAGCGTTCGTGCTATCAAAAATATAACATCCTTCAGCAAGCTTATTACTATCTTCTGATTCAAGTACTAATAGTAACGGGAGCACAGGATACAGTGCTCCCGCAGATGGGTATCTTTTTGAAGCATATGGAGCCTCTCTACCAAAAGCATCATATAGAAGTTGTCCTAATACATTCAATTCAACTGGCATATCAACTCGGAATTTAGAATACGAATGTAGTTGTTCATGCTTGTGAATATCAAGTTCAATTATATCTTCATAAGTATCTGGTAAAATATCCTGATTTGCCACCATTCCAGACCAAGATAGGACATCTCCATTAATATCAATATTTACAATTTCATCTTTAACACGATTCAAAGTTTTATAATGAAATTTTAATACTTTCTCAATTGTTTCTTTTTTTTCAGCTCTCTGCTGCAATAAACTCCAGTTTCTATATTTTTTATTACTTGAACTACTGTTAGTTTTCTCGTTATTCATAGCAATCACACAACTCCCAATGAATAGTAGTGTCTGTGTGAGTTTTAAATGATTTTAAATTTGTCGCAACTGCCTCACCAAACATAGATATATCTGATTTTAGACTTTTATCAGAACCGACATGTTGAATAATGCGAGTACTTAATTGAGATGCTATGTTTACAATTTGAACATTACTTAAAGATAAGTTAATTTCAAATTCCTCGTTTTCTCCATATAAAATATCAACCATTTTCTGATAGTTCATTTTTGGAGATGAACTTCCTCTTAGTTCAGACTCAATCCAACTAGATTGACAAATATGGCACGGTGTTTTCCACTCTGCAGAGTATAGAGAATCAATGTAAAGATTATTATTATAAATGTAAGAGGTTAAAAGATAACTATTTTTTTCGCTAAGAAAATTATCTCTTAGTTTCTTTGCTATCTTTTTTGAATAAGGATTTAAAAAAACTATCCATAGGGATTTATTATTTGGATTTATATTAATATTAGAAGTAATATCATTTGTATATGTATAGTTATATGAATTATTTAAATGATCCTTTAAAACATAATTGGTTAATTCTCCAACTTCCTTATCATTACTAACAAATTGTATTTCCTCTATATTAAAGTTATTGTGTAATGACGTTTCGATAACACCATATTTTAATAAGAACTCAATGACACCATCAACCTTATTAATAAATTTCCCTATTAAATTAATGTCTAATTGTTTAATATTCTCTTTATCAATTTCTAAAATTAATTGAATCAGTTCTTTGTTTGTTATTTTTACTATTCCATTATTATTCTGTAATATAAAATCTCCAGAAGGGTTTTTAAAAGATACAAATTTTTTAACTTTATAAAAATCAGTCAATAAAATCACTCCAATTATTTTACTCAATGGATATACTTCAGATGTAATATTACAAGAGTATATTTCGGTACAACAGTAAATTATCACATATCATACTTCTAAGAAGGAGTTTCATAAATCAATCCCCCCCCTTTTGAAGAATGACATTCTAGATTTTTGGATTTTTGCTTTAAATGTACTTTGAGTGCTTATATCAATTACATAACTAGTTATAAAAGGGTATTTTTCTTTGTATTATTTTTTTTCTTTACTATAGAGATTAGTTCGTAGGTTATAAACTTGTTGCGCTTGTCCTGAACCTGGCCCCATACAACTACTACAAGCAGTCATTATTCCTGTCTTTACCACACATGCACCAGAAGATGGTGGTGGAGTACCTCCCCCAATAGGATCAGGTTCGTTCATATTCGGTGTAAGAGTATTATCACTAATACCGAATCCAAAGTAGCTTTCATTCAATTCTTCTTTTGATTCAATCCCAATAACGCTATAATTTTTCATATTTGACACTCCTTTTCAATTTTCATTGCACCCTACATGGAATATTTATACAAAAATAGGACCTTTACAAAAAAGTTATGGATATAACACTCTGTACACACTAAATATTCCACTAAATAACATAATTGTCAATATATTTTTAGATAATTCTCAATTTTTAAATTTAACGGAAAGATAGGGGTGAATATCCGCTGTGCTCTGCCGGAGCCAACGCCAGTACAACTACTACATTTCACAGGGGGAGCCCCTGGTACCCATACACAAGAAGTTTGTGGACTAACTAATCCAATACCTGTCCCTCCAGCTTCTATAGCATGAGGGTAAATATTACCGTCATCTACTCCAATTCCGAAATAGTTTTCATCACTTTCTTTATAACTCTCAATTTCACTAATTTTAGACACTTTAACATGCATAATTTAACCTCCCTATATATTTTTTTCATTTTACAGGATATAATGCACTCACTTTATAAATATTCCATTCTCACCTTTAATTTTCAATATTATTCTGAATATAATGATTTTTAAAATAATTTTAAATGAGGAAATTTGAAATTTAACATTGTTATTGAATTAATTCCTAATCTTTTTATTCTCTTGCTCTCAACAATTATTATTGAATTTAAAATGCAGACAAATTTAGTCTTTTGAATTTATCTGCATTATTATTGAAATGATTAAGAGATCTCACAAAAATTAATATATATTTATATTAGTTTTAATTAAGGTCATATTTGCTTTTTGAAAAAATATTACTTTCAGACATTTTTGTCCATTCTTCGATAGGTAAATTCGGATTTTCTTCAAGAAACCTTTCCATAATTTGTTTTCCAATTTTATAACTCGACCACTGTGGTATTCCATAATAAGGATTACCATTAATAAATCCTTGGATTATTGTTGAATCTTTTGAATCTAAATTCTCCATAAAAATTTTCCATACTTTTTCATTATCATAATCTGATAAAGGTTCCGACCATGCTACATCAGTATTTGGGTAAATCATTTCCGCGAAGACATCTGCCTTACCCTCTACAATAGAATTTTCTAGTAAAGTGTACCAAACGTTCGGGTTGGTCTCCTTATAAACCGTATGGTGATATTCATGGGCAACTGTAGATTTCAAATCTTCCTCAAGAAAGAGGGGGTCTATTAAAATAAGCATAGAATCCTTCTGCCATACGAATCCTCCTACATAATTAATTTCCTTTATAGCGGCATTGAATTCAGGTATAGCAGGTAAGACATGTATCGTTTTATTCTCACCAGGAAGTAGTTCAGAGGATTCTATTAAGGCCTCTTTAATCGAATTATTAATTGAGTTCTGCTTATTAATTAATGAATCTATTGATTCTGCTGTAGCTTCTAGATCTGTTGGAGTGGTAAACATCCAATCAGAAAGTTGGCTGTATCCAAAACCATTTTTTCGAAGTGCCTCATGAATGGATTGTTTATATAGTTCATCTAAATTGGCTGGTTGTTCTTTTGCATTATTAAGATAATCTTGAAATTCTTGATAATAGTTGAAAATTTTAAATTCTTGTTTATTATGCTTAAATACTACGGGGTTTTGACCTCTTTCTGGTGGGCTCAATACCTTTTCTGTCTCATTTGAACAACTAAAGAGAATAGCCAGTAGGCTAATCAAAACAAAAAAGCAATATATTTTTTTCATGCTAATACTATTCCTCCAAACTAATATTAATGTTTCATTTAATTATTAATATTATATTAACAGATAAATGTTTGATATTTAAGAAATATCTGTCACTTTGTTTTTTATCAATTATATAAAAGGTAATGAAGCTTTATTGTGTTCGAAAAATTTCAGTATTAAATGCAATATATGATAACCCCCTTTCACCGATAATGGCGAATTTATAAATCTACTGAAAAAAGATATATGTGCCAATCGTAGGCAAAGAAACTTTTCCTAATGGATGACGGTCGATATGAAGCAACAATCAAAAGAAATATCATTACAGTTGACTTTAAAAGTAGGTGGTGTAACTATCGAATCCTCCTTAACTTTGATGAAGAGTAGTTAGAAAGTGAAGGAACTGAGGGTTGAAATAACTACATATCATCTTAAAATAGAAAGAATTGGACAATTAGAGGTATTACTTATTAACTGCCTACCGAGATGATTGTTTATCGTTTAACAAGAGAAGTTGCGGTGAAACACTTCAAAAATGAGTGTAGTAGTACGAAGTGAATTAAAAAGTCATTCTTACTCAAATTGATAGTAGAGCATGCATGGCATGTATAGCTGCCGTCACTGTGAGCGTGGGGTGTATTATTTTCTTTATTTTTAGGTTTTTTTCCTAATTTAATATATTAAGAATTAATTTCTGATCTAGCGTTTCAATATATAAGTAATTTTAAAGCAGTACCTCTATTAACTGTGAATAAAGGTTCGTTTAAATCGGCTTTTTCTATTGAGGGAATAGACAAAGCCACAAAGTATTGTCGTAATCAATGTGAACTTCTCACGACATTCTTAGAAGATGGACAATTCCGCTAAGGTAGATGTTTAGTTAAAGAAAATAAAAATTTTTCGCAGAAGTTAATTTAATTTTCTGATATAATGAGGGGTATTAAAAAGAAAGCGATACGCACGAAATATTTGTTCTGGACTTTATTAGCCGAATAATTTTTCTTTATTTTGAAAGATTGGGAATCACAAAGGGTTGCGATTCTGGTTATAGGAATATTATTTGATATAATACTTGAAAGCAAACTGAATTTAAATAAAGGGGGAATAATTCTTAGTGAAAAAGTTAATATTATCGTGGTTACAGTCGCATTTGAAACAGTTATACTTTGGCTAGTTACACTTTTCTTTGGTTGGAGTTTAATTGAAACGTTATTTTTGGGGGGCCTCGCCATATTTGGGGTTGTTTGGTTGTTTCAATTAAATGTCAATCAAACAAATAACGAATACAATGCTACTGCAAAAGGTTTTACTGGGAAAGAATCTGGTGTTATAAAGCCATTTCAATTTTCATTGTCACCTATTACTTTAGGTCTTTTGTTATTTTTAATGGTTAGTTTTTTGATAACGGTTATTACATATTATCCTTATTTCAAAAACTAAGAATATAATATTTGAAGAGTATAACAAATAATTGATAACCAAACATGTTGTAGAATTCATGACGATCCTTATGCAGATATTTCCATTTATTTTTTTCTTTTACATAAGGACTCGCAATCCTAAATAAATTACTGATTTTCACAAAAAAATTTTAATCTAATTTTCCTCGAATTTAAAAGCTTTACTCCATTGCCAAGTGTAGTACGGCTCTAGTTTTATTATATTTACATTAAATTTATAGTTCATGTTCTTTTTCTTTAGCTGCAACAGACTCTTTTAATTCTTTTGTTTGGCTATTATTTGGATTGAGTGAATAATGTTTTTTTCAGTGCTTCTTTTGATTGTAAGAATGAATTTTTCTTCAAATGCCAACCGATGTTAACGTTATGTTGGTGTTCAGCTTTTCAACTTTTCTCTTTTACGTACTTGCTGCCTACACGCTCATTCAATATTTTTCGTACTTTTGATGTAAGTGCCCTGTTTATTTTACATTTGTAACAGACAAAAAACGATCCGTATTAAGTGACTGAGCAATTACTGTCTTCTGAACAAACTTCTACCCTTCTAACTTCTTAACAAATGTTCTTTCCGTTGTTTCCCCACCTTCAACAACCTACTTGAACACTTTTCCTATTTCATTTTGGTTCTCCAGTACTTTGATAACGTGGTATCCACTTTCCAAGTCACTTAAAGGTACTAATCATTTTAAGATACCTAGATTCTTTTTAGATGTGATTTACTAGGAAAAGAGGTAGGATAAGTAATTAAAACGTCTTAAAACAACGTTTTTAGAAGATTATGGATTATTAATAAATATCTTCTGTCCCTCTGTCTTTCGAAATCATATTTCTAGACTAATCTATCGTAAATTCATTTGGAACAATGTCGTACTCTACATCTTCAGGTATTTGGATCTAACATTCTTTCTTTCATGAATTCAAGACGAGATTCAAAATTATCATTTACTTCTTCCTTCAATCTTTCGCCTGATAACCATTTTTCTTTGCCTTCTCTAGCACTAAAAATAGCTTCAATTTGCTCTTGTTCTTCCTTACTTATTTCACTCATTCCAATTGCCCCTTTCCTTATCTCTCCATCTCAAAATCATCTTTTGCCTTTTTGGCTTTTCTCTTTCCTGTTTCACTTGTTGTTCATATTCCTCATTTTTTTCTGCTACTTGCTCTTGCAAAGTATTTTTTCTTTGCTTAAGGAACTCAATATTCTTTAGCACCTTCACGTTCATCTTCTTCAAAATAGTTGTCTCGAGTGCTTTCTTCCACCTTCGCAAATAGTACCAGGCCATACTTTGGATCAACTAATTGTAATGTAGGAGCATCCTTAAAATCAATCTGTAATTTTAATTTACTTTGGAAGAATCGATGGATTGAAAAAATTCTTTTATCTTTTCACTTTGCAGAGAGTTCATTTTTTCACTGATTTGATTGGATACCTGTTGAACTTCTCGTATCGCTTGTTTTGCTACATTCAAGTGATGCGCCTATGTAGCAATATAGCGCTATCCCGTTAGTTGAATAAAAAATGCAAATTCTCATGGGGACAAAAGTTTATATATCTGTTTATTAATGCTATTACTATCACAGGATGGGTATTTTCTTACCTTAACAATATCATCTTTAGATTCATCAAGATTTTTCGTAGAAATTTCAACTTTTACAGTAACATCATAAGAATGATTGTCGTGGTAAGTTATACCAACGATTCTATTCCATTTAAACTTTTTTTCAAAACTACACCAGCCAAGGTTACTCGCTTTTATTCACTGACAACTAATAATAAATAATTTTCTAACCCTCTTTAACATAATAATATATATATTCCTTTAAAGAGATATGCGCTCATTAAACAACCGTAATGAGTGCCTTATACAATTTCAAGATTTAATCCTTACATTTAATTTTATCCTACACTTGAAAGTTTAAGTAATTCTCTTTCTAACTCACTGATTAGCTCTATAATGTTGGATTCTTCTTTGTTTCTCTTAATACTTCTTTGATTGACAGTATTAAACAAACTCTTTTCGATTTCATCAACAAAGTCTATATATTCATCTCGGATGTCATTATCGTAAAAACAAAGAATGGGTATAAAATCATCACCATTTATAGTAGCTTCTAATGAAGTCATATTAGCTAATATAACTAGCCCTGCATCGGCAGTCACTAGTTTTAAATCTCTAAGTTGATGTTGTTCACTTTCATAATACATTTTTTGAAAAAATCTTAAGTAGTTAAGATCCCATGTGGTATTCCATGCATTTACTAAAGGATTCAATTTACCAAACTTAAAAATTTTATCTGCAGGAACTTGCATATCTGAAGTGCCTAAAAAATAATTTATAGCAATATTGGTTTCAATAGCAAGGTTAGCTTTCAAATCATCATTAATAAACCTCAGATATTCTACCACAGCCTTCTTTTTGTTTTTTTCTTTAATTTGTAATATCATAATTTTTAAAACTGTTGCATATGTACCTGATAACAAGGGATTGGGATGATTTTGCAATTGGTTTACTAGTGTATTACTAATAGGTACTTTATCTATTTTAAAACTTTTATTGTAATCTATTCCACTTCCATTTGAGTGTTCTTTTAACTGGCTTTTTTCTATTTTATATATACTTTCAAAAGCCAACTCCATCTTAGCAGCTTTATTTGGATTTTCTGCCATCAAATTTATGTCCCAACAAGCTTCTGAAACTCCTAAACCTGGTACAAAGTCAACCTCATAATTATTATTTAAAAATTCTAATGTTGCATTTCTATGAATCACTTTCATTTTATTTGGGGCAAAACAAAATTTTTCTATATTAATTGCTACATTACTATCTAATATTAAAGATTTATGTGTATAATTTATTTTTTTAGAAATTCCGATATAATGGTAATATCCTTGACTATCCTGAATTACATTAGTCATAAAACACCTCTTCTTTTCATTATAATTTTTATTTTAGTTAATAAGCGGAAACAACTAATTGATTTTCAAATTCAATAACTTTTCAGTTGCAATTATCAGGTCACTAGGACTTTCCCCTATACCCCTTGCCAACGCAAATATAGTATTTATTGTCGGCTTCCTTTTGCCTCTTTCCATAAGGCTTATATAAGTTCTATCTAATTCACAAAGATGCGCAAGTTCCTCCTGTGATAAAGATTTTTCTAATCTTATTTTTCTGAGAACCTCTCCAAATGCTTGTTCTATTTCCATTGAGTTCAACACCACACTCTTTTCCTTCATACTCAAAGAAATGTGGTGTTCAGTCCACGGACTATAGTCTACAGAGAAGCACGTTTTATGCTACACTATCTTTAATAAGAATTGACGTTTCCTCATAGTAAAGGGGTTGAGAACATGAATGAATTAGATTCCATAGTAAATAATTCAAAATTACCTAATCAATTAAAGGAATATTTTACAGTTAGTGAAAGCATTAAAGGTTTGATAACTACGGACACAATAAAAGAAATTGAAGACTTATACATTTTTTTAAAATCCGTATACACCTTTGATTCATCTGAATTTAGCGCTTATACAATCACATCTTTAAAAAAATGCAAAGATTTAACTACATTTTATTTTTATTTAAAAAAGGTGATTGACACAAATTTGGAGCTCAGATCAAAGGATAAGGTATTTAATAGGGATAATATTTATATAAAAAACGAAGTTATAGATAAAGTATTAAAAAAAAATGTAATAGAATTTTGCAACTGTATTGATAAAATTTATAAGAAAGAAAAAGAGATTAATTTGAATCAAACTTATAGATACTTAGGAAAATTAGAGATTATAAGCATTTTAAAAGATAATCTTGATTACCAGAAAATTTTAATTTCTGGTAAGAAAATACTTGAAGAATACGAAAAAAATAGTGTTTAAACTTTTCAGAACCATAAAATTGGAAATATTACACATTAAAGAAGAGCTAGTGTCGAAACTAAAACACATTTTTTTAGTTTGAGAAAAATATGGCTAGCGTATGGTAGTATAAAAATAATAAAGAGCTTAAAAAGAAGGCTATATCCAAATATTATTAAGAAATTTCATTAAACTTCATGCTGTCATTTAAAACATGATTTATAATTGAAGGAATCGACCATCGTATCCATGTTCTATTGAAATAAATAATTTTATCGATGTCTAAGGAGGAAGGGAACTGTGGATGATGTAATAAAATTTATTACTATTGTAACTATCATATTAGGTGTAATTTTTGGCGGAAATGCTTTAAATTCTAAGACAGAACTAGAACGAGTTTTCATTACACATGAACAGAGACTTAAGATTTACTATTATAATTTATTCCTATTATCAGGAATAATTGCTTTTTTTGTTTCACTTATATATATCACTTGGAAAACAAACCTCAGCGATAATAAAATATTAGAAACATCTGACTGGAGTTTTTCTATAGTCTTAGGGATATTTATTTTTATTTGTTGCCTTATTTCTTTAGGAACCATAATTAGACTTATTAATAACATATTTATTAAGCATCATTACAAATATATGATTAACCTCAAAGATATAGGTGAAGTCTACATTCTTTCCATGATGAATCCAGAGGTATGTATTTGCTCAAAAGACCCTAATACAGATTTGGAAATGGGGGATAAGGCATCTTATCTTATTAAGTTAGATACCGTTATGCAGAACCCCTTAACAAAAAAGAAGATTCTTAAACCTCAAAGGAATTTATTTCAAAAATTAATTGATTAACCTGATAAGAAACACATCTATAAAAAAGCCTGAAATCGTTTCAGGCTTTTTTTTAAAAGTATTCATTTGCTTCGATTATTACAACAAGTTAATACTGTCATATCCTACTCTCTGATTCAAATATCAAAATCTTTTAATAACCTTTCTATATTTTTCTTCCTCTTTTGATTCTTGTCCTCATTCTCTTCATCCAAAAAGTCTGGAAAGTGCGATGATATCTTTTCTAAGTCCAAATTCTTTTCTTTATGTTTTTCCATATCAATTAAATTATCTTTTATATTCAACTGGTATATTTGCGAGCCTTGGACGCCCTTTAAGTGTGGGTATACACTTGAAACAACTATGTTGTTATAAAGCTGCTCATAGTATTCAGCACGCTTTCTCTGTTTCGCTACTTCTTCTTTTAGCGTTTGAACTTCAGCCAGACCACTCTTGTAGCGTTCTTCTTTTTCTTTGTAGTTCTGTAATTCTTTGTAAATATCATAAAGCAGGATTTCTAAATCCAGTAATTCATTTTTCAAAGTTAATTCGTTATTGCCATATTTCTTAAAAATCAAGTCAATGCTAGGTAGCAAAGTTTCGTTCGCATCACCTATTGGGACATTAGAAAGTACAGGTTCATTCAATTCATCGATATAACTCTTCATCCGACGGCTCCACGTATTTCTGCCAACTTTTGTTTCTTGTTCAAGGAAGGATGGCGTCAACTTCTTACCGTGATGTTTATATTTTGTATCCAATGCTAATTGCATTAATTCTTCGTCTGTCCACTCTGTTGGTCTGCCACGATTTTGACTCCCCTTATTCTCCGCCAAAAGCATCAGCCCCCATAACTTTTGAATCAACCATTGCCTTCATGTCCATATAAGCAAGCAAATTTCGGGACGTTGATTTAAGTAAACCATCGTTTCCTTGTCTAAAAGCTTTAGACAAATTCATTGATAAATCTTTCATCAATTCGATAGATTCACGAATTTTCCCTTCAAGCGTTCTTGAAGTATCTGAAAGCCAAGCAAGAGCTGCTGCTTGTTCATTAACCGCAGGGTTAAAAGAAAACAACGAACAATATTCACAGTGCTCAATACATGTTTCGGGAAAGACGTCTTTTCGTTCAGTACAGTAGCCATACCTCACTCTACCTATGATATCCCCTAAGCCCTCAATCTTTGTTGTTTTACCTTTATCATAAACATATCGTTTCCAACCAATAATCCCGCTACTCATTTCATCATTGATCTTATTTTCGACTTTCTTTTGAGCAAGACGATATACGTATGATTGGGCAAAATGTTCTGCGTGTGAATAGTAGCTGTACTGACTCTTTATTTCATCATGCCCAGCCATTCTTGCTATAGAAAGCATATTGAAGCCCTGTAATGCCATATTTATAATTGCAAAGTGTCTTGTATCTCCCGACTTTATTCTTACAAGATCGTATTTTCCAAATATCCCTTCAACGACCTTTTCGTAAAAGTCTTTCTTCAATAAGTCGAAGTCCCGTCTGTTTATCCTTTCATTTTTCTTCTCCAACTTAATCTTACGAAAGGCTAACAGTAGCTCTACGGGAAACAAATATTTAGATTTCGAATCAATAGTATTTAATTGATGAATTGCATTTTTTATTATCATATATGTCCGCTCATCAAGTTCGATTATATCTTCCCTATTTGCAGTACCTGGTGAATTCGATCGGTTTTTAATCCTTGGCACTCTGATTTTATAAGGGGAAGCATAGTTTTCATGATATTCCAGACAATCTTTTTCTAATGATAGGAACTCCGAAGGCCGTAATGGTAAGACATTTGTCAATAACCACCACAACATGATAGGTAAAAATTCAATGGTCTCTTCCATTGGATAGCTTTGAAAATAATTATTTACCACATCGTCAAAAACCATAATATCTTCAAACGCTGGCAACTCTCTTACAGTTCTTTTTAGCAATTGATGATTAGTACAAATATCAATGACTTCTTCACTATTACTGATCTTATAAAACGAAAGAAACCTTTTTACGTCCACTGAGATTTGATACCCTTGATAACTATGCGTTTGATTTTGAATTTCCAAGAATACTTTAAGTTTCTCTATGCTGGTGAATCCATTACTTTCGAGAATCGCCTTTTTTATTAATGCGACTTCATTGTAAATTGTTATAGGTGTTCTTCCTGATAGTAACCTAACAACCGTATAAGCTTTGAGCGCCAAACTTAACTTGTGATAGACCTCAATATCGAACGATATAGTAATAGGGTGGTCGGATATGTTACACGGTAAATTCCAGTCAACTTGATCAAAAGAAGCATAAATATGATCATTATCCGCAAGTTGCTTAAACATCTTTTTATATTGATTCAAATCAAAAGTGTCGAACTTAACATTCTGCTTTCTCTCAATTACCACGTTTGGATTTAGAGAATCGATTGTCATTCTAATTTCCATCTCTTACACCTTCTTTCTTTTACTCGACATTTAGTTTATGAGCTACTTTTTCAATATTTCTCCATTTCTCTTCAGCTACTATATATGCATTTACTTTTTCATCTCCAAATTCAATACGAGACTCTTTCCAGATAAATAATGCGTGCATTAAGAATTTGGATTCCCTTTGTATAATCACAACGTTGGTCGCATTCTCTATATTCTCGATAACTCGATTTAACTCTTCATTCAGTTGTATTAACATTAAATTCCCCGGGATGACATACTCACATGAAAAACAGTTCGTCAACTTAGGATTTTTACAATTAGGAAATACCAAACATTGAGCATGTTCGTTTTTAGATGGAAGATCCCCATTGGCCAACTTAGTTATGATTTCACGAATCTCTTCCTTGGAATAACCACTAAGTTTTGAAATAACCGTCTGTCTTTTCTTATAAATATTTTGTAAAAAGTTATCCATACTATCAGAGCTTCGATTTAACGGCATCGGAGCCAAGCTATTATTAACAAACTTCGCTACACTTTCTAAATCTAATGGAGATATTTCTCCCCTCACTTCTTCAATGAGTTTACTACGCTGTTCTAAGGTATCCTGTCTTCCTTCAAATTGCGACACGTACAAAATGAGGTAGTTATAGAGCCAGCCAAAATGGCCGCGCTTAAAAAGGTTATACGACACACGATTAATCGTTCCATCTTTATTAGTAGCTTGTATATAAGTACTCGTTGAGTCTGAACTTTTATGTGATCTGGAAACCTGAGTTAGATGTAACGCCAGGTCACTATCCCGCCCTTCCTCTTCAGTTATAGAATAAAATAAATAGGTAGCAACTGATCTGTTCATTTTTAACGAACTAAATTTGAATTCCGAAGAATTTCTCATCTTCTCAAAAAAATTTTTATGTTTCCTTCTTCCAGAAGTTTTTACTGTGTTGAATTTACCTTCTAGAAAAGTACCTAGTTGTACCTCGCTACTTTCAAATCTACGATGTAGTTCTGAAATAGTTAATGCAGTTGCCAAAGGGACTACTAAATCAGGAGCGACAATAAATGTCAATAGTTCATCTGTTTTACTGGCTCTCTTGTAACGAAAATGAATGTACAACTGATTTATTATTGATTGGGCTTGTGCATCAGATATTTTATTTCCTATAAACCAATCTATCGAATCGATATTAACGGCTTCTGTATCAACCTTCGGCGTATTGACTATTAAATCTTGACCCCTAATAAAGTCTGTTAATAACAGTATTGTGTAGACCCACATATTGGCATAACTGCGGTCCTTCAAAGCTGAAGGAGTATGGGTACAGGTGTCTTTCACATACTGATAAATCTCATGAAACTCTGCTGGTGAATAAATTTCCTTATCTTTCGTATTCTTACCGATAGTAGTCAAACTGTACTGCTGATCAGGTTCAATATCTTTTTGGTTATAAGCATATTTTAAAAATAGAATTAGTATTTTTTTTTCATCTTTTCGAATTAAAGACTTCTCACTTAACATCTCAGAAATTTCATCTGTATTAATCAGGAATATCTCATGGGTTATCATATCTATAAGTTTTTCATATAATCGTTTAAACAAAAGAATCCGATCGCGTTTATATCTAGTACTTCCACCCATGTTATTTATCTGGAGTAAACAATATTGCAGGTATAACTCCTTAGTCTTTCGTAATTGTTCACTAATCTCAATCGCCTCGACAAAGTCTTTCAATTCCGTATATGCCACTCCGGTTGTGTATTCAATCTTCTGATTCTTCTTCGCTAATACTTTTTCAAATTTTTCGACGTCTGTTATAGGGATACGCCAAGAAGCACCTACTTTAATGGCATTTGGTAACTTGTTTTGCTTTGTAATCATTGTACTTAAAGTACCTTTATCTCTATAACCTAATCTATCCGCAACTTCTTCAACTGACAAAGAACTTTTTATTAATTCCCTATTTTGTTTCGTTTCTTTTTGGTATATTTCCAAATCCCGCCTTGTAATCCACCATTTTCGCTTAAACTTAAAGGCATTTGGTAGTAATTTCTTATTAATCAAATATAATATCTGACTAGCGTTAAGTTTTAATTCCTCTTGTATTTCTATTATATCTAAACTATTTTGGGTTTCGGGATTGTCTCCAGCCAGTATTTTCTTTTTCACTGTACTCTTTTTAATCTCAGTAAAGTTTAAGCGGAACGCTTCAATATCTTTTAGCGGTATCCTCCACTTCCTCCTATATTTATAGGCATTCCGAAAATTGTCATTATGCAAATACTTTAAGATTGTTCCTTTATTTTTATAGCCTAATAACCTCGCGGCTTCAGCGACATCCACTGATTCTGTACTAATTTTCTTCATTTGAAATTCTTCTTTAGTTTTTTTCATTTGAAATTCTACTACGTCTTCAAACGGAATACGTAAGACTCCTAAAACATCTGTAAAGGCATTAGGAAAGACATTGTTTCGAATCATTTGTGTTACTCTTTCCGACTTGACATCTAATTTTTGCGCAACTCCACTAACATCTAAGTGTTCTAATTTCATCTTTTCAATAACTTCTATATCTTCTTCTGGTACCCACCATTTACTATTAACTTTAAATGCATTCGGAAGAATCGATTTCTCAATTAGCTGAATGATTGAAAAAGCAGCTTTATAGCCAAGTCTTTCGGCAGCTTGTTTAGTATCAAGACATCCTTCAACTTTTTTTAGTATCTCAATATACTCTTCAATATCCTTTATCGGAATTCGAAAAGCTCCTTTTACTTTGTATACTCCAAAGAAATGTTTACTTCTTACCAGCTGTATCACAGATTCAGTTGACTTAAAACCTAATAGTCTTGTTGCTTCCTTAATATCAACTGTCCCTTCTTTGTTCATTTTTTCCTCATACATTATGATATCGCTATGAGGGATTCGCCACGCTCCTGAAAAATCTTTAAAGGCATTTGGGAACTCATTTTTATTAATCAAAACCGTAATAGCACTGGAACTTTTAAAGTCTAGTCTTTGGGCAGTTTGAGTAGCATTTAGTGTTCCTAACCTTTTTTCTTCAATAGACTCAATGTCTTCTATGGGTATCCACCAGATTCCGTTAAGCTTAATTGCATTTGGTAAGATAGACTTTTCTATTAAATCCATAACAGATGTTCCAGTTTTATAGCCTAGCCTCGCTACAGTCTCCCTTACACTTAAACAATGATCTGTATTATTTTTTTGCATTTGTCTTTCATACTCTTCAATGTCTTCAAGTGTAATTCTCCATCGATTGTTGACCCTAAATGCATTAGGAAATTTATTCAATCGGATCAACGCACTAACTTCATCACTCTTTTTTAATCCGAGCCTTTCAGCAACTTGTCCCGTTTTGAAATATTCATTTTTTTTATACGTGTCCAAAAAAATCACTCATTTCTTGTAATTAACTTTGGTAGATAAACTTCATGCATGTTTGAAAACTTATCTTCAATTTTCTTATGAATTCTTTCAGTTGAGACCATATATGTTAAGGATGAATTGATATTCGAATCCCCACGGAGATGAGCAATTTCATAAGGATTTTCGGCTTCTTCTGCAACCATATTCGTAAATGTTCCTCTTCCAATATGCGTTGACCATTTCATATGTTTCAAATGCTTCGCCAAAAGCTTTTGTTCACTATCGCCATGATTTTCAAGTAAAGCAATAAAACTATCTTTCACTTTTTGGAAATATTGTCTATAGCTCCGTTGGGATAAAGCCTTTCCATCTCGATTTACAAATAAGGCATGGGTTCCATCAGTAGGTTTATAAAGATTTATATGATCTTTAAATAGACTATGACCCCAATCATTTATTTCCAATACGCGTTGCGTTCTAATTTTCTTAACCGATGAATGTTCTCTTAAATCTGTTCGGAAGTTTTGGTTTTGGAGTTTTAATATGAAATCTCCTTCCCCTATTCTTCTTGCAACTTGTGTTCTATTTAAATTCACTACCTCGGAAACCCTTATCCCTCCGAATACCTGAAAATAAAAGCCTAATGCAATTGGTTTAGCCACAGCAATTGCTACCTCTAATAACAAAGGAATGTAACTAACAGGTAAGGTATGCTCAATTTCCCTAATCGATTTAGAGGGATATAAAGGTTTGAAAGGAGATTCAAAGTACATACCTAAATGAGTTTCCTTTTTCTCAAAAACATTCTCTGATACAAGTGGAACAACTTCTATTTTCATCAACCAGTAATAAAACTGTGTTAATGTTCTTTCAACATCTTTTACTGTAGATCTTTTAACACCTTTTAAAGCCAAATGATTTAAGTACTCTGTTCCATGATTTACCTGTAAATTAGATAACGAAAATATATCTAACTTTCTCCTGTTATCCACCAAATAATTCAGAAACTGAACAACATTATTCGCATGTTTACGTTGGGTGTTAAACTGCTTATTCTTCCAATTATCCATAATAAATTGACTTATTGGATGAATCACATGAACCTCTAGTTCCACTTCTTTCAATCCTATAACAGCAAAGTGCTTCTTATCTATGTCCCCATTACTGTGAAAGATATAATCAATCCAGACAGGGATTGTACTAAACTTTATGGACTGGTTGTTATCAAAGCGAAGGACCTTCTTCTCCATCAGCTATTCTCCTATCACTTTTTTTGTGCATTATTGAACTCTAGTAAATATGGTAGATATGTATTATTATTAAGACTACCAATCATTGCTATTATGTACAATGTTTAATCTATATAAATTACTTTACTCCCTTGATTTAGTGAGGTTTGTAGGTACTTTGATAATATACATACGTGCATTTATATTATGTACACTCTTATGTAGATAAGTAGACCGCGAAGGATCGAATATCTTCTATAGTATATACAATCAAAGCGGAGCTCGCGGTCAAACGATTAAACGTTTATGGATTAATTCCTTAGAGGTTGATGAGGTACTGAAAGGTTTCAGTAATTTACAGGATAATCGTAAAGATCTTTTACTATACGACGAAGCCAAGGCTCGTCAAATCAGTGATTGGCTCGTAGGTATGAATGGTTCCAGATTATATTCTCTTTTGTTGCAGGGACAAGGTATTAAAGAAGTATTTCCTATAGGACGGGTACAATCACCGACTATATTTTTGATTTACCAGCGTCAAATAGAAATTGAGCAATTTGTTTCAGAACCCTTTTATGAGATAGAAGCTACTTTTCAAGCGGAAAAAGGGAAATACAAAGGGAAAGCGAAAGCGAAGGAATCCAAAAGAGAAAAGATTCAAGAGCTCCTTTCCGAGCATCATATTCAGCCAAACTCTCCGGGTGTCATTACTTCTATTGAAAAAATCGATAAACGAATACCGCCTCCTCAGCTCCATTCTTTATCGACATTACAGGCAACTGCCAATCGTTTATGGAAAACCAGTCCAGCGGATGTACTAAAAACGATGCAGGGACTTTATGAAAAGAAACTAGTTTCATATCCGAGAACTGATGCAAGACATATTACACCAAATGAGTTTTCCTATATAGCATCACAGGCTTC
>Ga0209013_10000431_pt1 | contig 37013 bp, 32 predicted proteins | sample Cruoilmetagenom2_FD_187291 | JGI IMG/M metagenome (GOLD analysis project Ga0209013, IMG submission 187291) | Oil polluted marine microbial communities from Coal Oil Point, Santa Barbara, California, USA - Sample 2 (SPAdes) (version 2) | ecosystem: Environmental > Aquatic > Marine > Oil seeps ...
TGTGTAAAAAGTGATGAAAACCGAGAGATTAGGCCGTACAAATCCAGTCTTCATAAGAATGAAGATTGAAATGGGAAAATCCGGATTATTGTAAAAAGGCGTTCATTAATTGGCGAATAGGGCTACTGGGCGAGCGTATTCGAGGGATCTCCTCTATAATATGCATTCGTCCGTTTTTGCATTTAGGGCATTTCCCAATATCAAAGCCTGTGAGCCGTTTGATGCGCTCAAGCGATGTTTCGTTTTCTTTTTTACCCGATAACTCCTTCTCTACAGCAGATTCTTTAGGAATAAATTGAAGTTCCAGGTTTCGTTTTGTTCTTGCATTATAAATGCCATATCGTCGTATTTTAACGAAGCCTTTGGGTAGAATGTGCTGACAAAAGCGATGCAAAAATTCTACACCCGGTAATCGGACTGGCTTTTTCTGAGCCTTATCGCGATAATCTTTAGCTATGAAACGTACATGTGTATCGCTTATCTCCAGTATTCGATCGTTACTGATAGCCACCCGGTGTGTGTACTGTCCCAAGTATTTAATTACATGATCTGCACTTGCCATTGACGGCTCACAATGTACCACCCACGGCTTATTATAAGCTGTTTGAATAGCGGGATCGAAACCGCTGAGAAGCCCTGTTTTTCGCAATGCACGCTTGATACGATCCAGGAATTTACCTTTGAATGTATCGCTCAGTTGATGTATCGGATACAGGTATTTTTGATTTTTTCCGATCTGTTTCCATTCTCCTTGGAGTGAATATCCGGCAGCAGGCAGCAGGCAATGAATATGAGGATGCAAACTTAGATTTTGTCCCCAGGAGTGCAATACGCAAATCGCACCTGTTTCTGCATTATATTGGGTGTAACCAAATGTGCGAAGAGTTTGCCATACTGATGCGAACAAGATTTTATAATACAATCGAGGCGCAAATAGACAGATGGTGTTAAGTTCGTGTGGCAGGGTGAAAATAATATGGTAGTGCTTTACCGGAAGTGTTTCATCCATCAACTTCTCTACCCATATGGCTTGTTTCGTAGCCAGGCATTTTGGGCAATGCCGGTTACCACAGCTGTTGTAAGAGTATCGCACTTCGAGGCAAGAATCGCACTGCTCCTTATGCCCGCCAAGAGTAGCCGTTCGACATTGCAGAATATTAAGCAGCACTTTCATTTTACTATATGAGGGATGGTGTTTTTCGATATATTGTTTCCCGAATTGTCGAACAATATCGGCAAGTTCCAAGTCTGAGCGCATAACTCATCTTCTTTTGTAAATACTGTCGAGCGGACTATGTGCCTTAACAATTTCACACTGCGCGACATGAAGATAAATCATGGTGGTGGTAATTTGAGCGTGTCCCAAAAGTTCCTTTAGGGTAACAATATTAACACCTTCCTCCAGAAGATGGGTCGCATAACTGTGTCTGAGTGAATGCAGGTTCACCTTCTTGGTAATGGATGTTTTCTTCAGATTTTCGCGCATAACCTAGGATAAACCTCTCACGCTGTATTTTTCACTAGCCTGCTTGCCATTAAAAAGCCAGAGGTATGGATTTTCGGCCTTTAAATATTTCTTCAAGCCAATGGCCATGGTAGGTGAAAGGGGAACAATACGGTCTTTCTTGTATTTGGTTTGCCGGATATGTATGGTCATTCTCTGAAAATCGATATCCGAAATCTTCAGATTAATTACCTCTTGACCACGCAATCCTGCAGAATAAATCAGAGTAAGCACGATACGTTGCTTGAGCAGAATTGGTGCAGCAAATAGTTCCTTGAGTTCCTTTCTGTTCAAAATGACAGGCAGTTTTGTTTCTCGTTTTAGGGATGGCAAAGCGATGGCTTTTTTATTCATCCCCAATAAGCGATAATAATACCGAAGTCCATAAACCATATGTTTAAAACTGCTGCGTGATGGCGATTTGGGATCTCTGGCAAGAGCCACAAGATATTCGTTGATTTCGTCTTCACTGATCTGTTCCGGTAGGCGATTGAAGTGAAGCACAAACAAGGCAATTTGTCTGATGTAGTTGTTTAAAGTACTTTGACTTTGACCTCGTAAGTCAACCTGATTGCTAAGTTTGGCAACAACCAAAGCAAATTCGGGAACCATAGCAATGGCTTGTTCTGTAATGGTAAATCCTTTTGTCTTTCTCATATCTTTAATTATTGATGTAAATAATTAAAGATACATAACTGAACAAACGAATACTTTTATGGCTATATTTGGAAAGCTATCCCGAAGGGATTTAGTTCAACAAATGGCAGATAATAATATCATTTAAAAAATAGCCCAATCATATAGGAAAGAACCTTCGAAAAATCTCAAAAATACACCTCAATCTTATCCAGAGATTTTAGAACAAGAAAATTTAATTTTATTAAGTTCTTTTCCGAATTAAGTATAGGCCTGCAAATGTTATAAACCCATTATACATCAGCAATTCAAAACCTATTGGATAATGAAACCAGACTTCTGCATTATCCTTTAGCACATAGCAAATTAGTGGTGATAAAATCGCAACCAGCGGCACGTACTTATCTTTCACTTGATATTTTGTGAATAATCCAAAAGAATACAATCCTAATAAAGGACCATAAGTATACCCAGCAACTGTAAATATTGCAGCAATCACCGATTCATCATTAATTGCGCGAAATATCAGAATTACAACAAGCAATAAAAACGAAAATAAAACATGTGACCCTTTACGAAGCTTAGTGGTTTCATGCTCATTTTGTTCATCTGCACCTAAAATATCTACAGTAAATGAAGTAGTTAAGGATGTTAAGGCAGAATCGGCACTAGAATATGCGGCTGCCAATAAACCCACTAAAAAGAAAAGACTTACAACTGGTCCTAAATACCGGGTAGCTAACAATGGAAACAAATCATCGCCTCTTATCGGGATAGCAATTCCTTCGTGTTGTGCATACATCAGTAATAAGGCACCTAAAAGTAGAAACAATAAATTGGCTGGAATAAAAGCAAAGCCATACCAATACATATTTTTCTTTGCTTCTTTTATGTTCTTACAGCTTAAATTCTTCTGCATCATATCCTGATCCAGACCTGTCATTACAATAGTAATAAAAGCACCTGTAAAAAACTGTTTCAAAAAGTGCTGTTTACTTCCCCAATCCTTAAATTCAAATATTTTAGAATATCCACTATCAGCGACTGAATTATACAAATCGGTAAATCCGAGATTCAAACGATTCATGATTAAATAAATGCTCACCACGACAGCGAGCAGCATAAACATGGTTTGTAAAGTGTCTGTCCAAATAATTGTCTTAATTCCACCCCTAAAAGTGTATAGCCAAATCAATAATATTGTAATTAGAACCGTTATAGTAAAAGGAATATTCCATGCATCAAAAACTGTGATTTGCAGAACATTCGCCATAAGAAATAAACGAAATGCTGCTCCGATGGTTCGCGACAGCAAAAAGAAAGATGCACCTGTTTTATAGGATACTTTACCAAAACGATTCTGAAGATAAGTATATATCGAAGTAAGATTTAACTTATAATAAAGAGGCAAAAGAAGATTAGCAACAACTACATATCCCAACATATACCCCAAAACCATTTGCATATAAGTAAAGTCGATAGACTCCACCCATCCTGGAACAGAAATAAAAGTAACTCCAGATAAAGAAGCGCCCACCATTCCAAAGGCAACGATATACCATGGCGATTGCTTGTTTCCTACAAAAAAATCCTTATTATCTGCTTTTCGTCCTGTAAAATAGGATATCAGTAAAAGAAGGGAAAAATAGCCAACTACAACTAAAAGAATGCTAACTGGTGTCACAGGCGAATAAATTAAATGAAGTTCAAAAATAGACAAAGCATTTATTTAATTCAAAAAGGAGCGTAATCTATATCGGTCAATTTGATTTTTGTCGATTAAAACCAACCCATCAAAATTCCTATCATATATTCATTGAATATTATCATTCTATTTCTTATAATCCTACCTATTCCCACACCCAAAAGGAAAAAAGAGTCTATTCTCTTTTTTCATGCTAATTTGCTACTTTTGAGCTACACATAGAATCATATCCTAAAAATGAGTTATACTAGTTTTCCTTCTAAATTACTAGAACGTGCAGTTGCCGAATTTGCTAAGCTTCCTGGCATTGGGCGAAAAACTGCACTTCGCTTGGTTTTACACTTACTAAATCAGCCAAAAGAGGAAGTGCACCTTTTTGGTTCTTCCATTACCCAATTGCGCGATGAAATTAAACATTGCTCCTCTTGTTATAATATTTCAGATACTGAAATTTGTGACATTTGTTCAAATCCCAAAAGAGATCATCAAACCATTTGTGTTGTAGAAAGTATACGTGATGTAATGTCTATCGAAAGAACCCAACAATATCATGGTATTTATCATGTATTGGGAGGAATTATATCACCTATGGATGGTATTGGACCTAGTGATTTACAAATAGAACCCTTAATACAAAAGATTCGAAACTCCACTATCAATGAAGTCATTTTAGCACTCAGCACCACCATGGAAGGAGACACAACCAATTTTTATTTATATAAAAAACTACATCAATTCGATACAAAAATAACAACTATAGCCAGAGGAGTTTCCATAGGAGATGAACTGGAATTTACTGATGAAATTACTTTGGGTAGATCAATTACACACCGAACACTTTTCGATCAAAACCTACAAGCTTAAAGAGCATCATTGTGGTTAATAAGACAACTTCGGATACTTTTGTCCTTTTCTTTAATTTTATTAATTTCGCGTTGTATTTAGACTAAATAAACACAATCAAACAACATAAACATGGCAAAAATAGAAATCCTACTTCCTGCAATGGGTGAAGGAATCACCGAAGCTACCATTACTCAATTTTTGAAGAAAAAAGGTGATATGGTAGAAGAAGAAGAGTCTATATTAGAAATTGCTACCGATAAAGTAGATTCTGAAATACCTGCACCTCAAAGTGGTATAATTGCAAAATTCCTAATAGGTGAAGGAGAAGTTGCTCAAGTTGGTGATGTAATTGCTATTCTTACAACTGAAGGTGAAGAGGTGTCTGAACGTATAGTTAAAGATAAATTTGAAGTAGAGACTCCAAATCCGATTCAAGTAGATATTTCTCTGCCAACAACACCAGAAAAAACAAGCTCCCTGCATACCAGTAAAACAAAAAATGGAAGATTTATCTCTCCCCTTGTACGTACAATAGCTGAGAAAGAAAATATAAGCTACGAAGAATTGAATCAAATTGCAGGTTCGGGTGAAGCCAATAGAATTACCAAGAAGGATATCCTTGAATTCCTGGAAAATAAAAAATCTGTAATCGAACAAAAAGCACCAACAACGATCCCAACTAGTTCAATTTCTTCTGAAATCAAAACTGCCACGACATCTTATACTGGAGATAATGTTGAAATTATTGAGATGGATAGAATGCGTAAATTGATTGCGCAATATATGTTGAAATCGAAGCAAGTTGCACCACATGTCACTTCTTTTATTGATGTGGATGTTACAGCATTAGTTCAATGGAGAAATAAAGTAAAAATAGATTTCCTGAAGAAGGAAAATCAAAAACTAACATTCACTCCAATTTTTGTAGAAGCAGTTGCCAAAGCATTAAAAGACTATCCTATGGTGAATATTTCTGTAGAAGGGGACAATATTATTCGTAAAAAATTCATCAATGTTGGCATGGCAACTGCATTACCAAGTGGTAATTTAATTGTTCCAGTTATTAAAAATGCGGATGAGAAAAATTTGATTGGACTTACTAAAAAAGTAAATGATTTGGCTGAAAGAGCACGATCCAACAAACTTCAACCAGATGAAATTAAGGGTAGCACATTCACAATAACAAATTTAGGGGCCTTTGGAAGTACTACAGGAACACCAATTATTAATCAACCCGAAGTGGCTATTCTTGCGGTTGGTGCAATAAAAAAGAAACCAGCAGTTATAGAAACACCACAAGGAGACACAATTGGTATTCGTAATATTATGGTACTTTCCCTTTCCTACGATCATCGTGTAGTTGATGGTGCTTTGGGTGGTATGTTTTTAAAAAGAGTAGCTGAATATCTCGAAAATTTCGACATTTCACAAAATATATAAAATCTAAAATCCTCTAATTTTAACCATTGAACTGAGTTCAATGGTTTTTTTATGCTTTTCTTCCATCATTTACTCAAAAAGTGATACAATTTTGTTTATTTTGTCCATAAATTAGATTTATGTTCCTTATTTTTAGGAATAATTTTAAGACTCTGAAAATTAAAATTTATTAACAATTTTAATTTTTTAGATGATTCTCTATTGATATTTGATTCTTATCTGTTATATTTAGTTATTGTTAATTAATACAAACCATATTAACTGCCCGGAAAACCCTGAATTGAAAAAAAAGCTACCATATGCTTTAAAGGCTATTTTTGTGGTTCTTTTCTCTATTATCATAGGGATATGTAGCTCCTACACACTTAAAGCTAGTCCAAAAAATCAAAAAATTAATTCACGAAGAAAGTACCAACTTGCTGAACAATTTCTAGCTAATGGTAATTATTCCAAAGCAGCTGTAATTTACAAGGAGTTATTAGACAAAGCAGAACGAAATGCTGACCTGAATTTCAAATTAGGTTTATGTTATCTAAATATTTCTTCACAAAAAGAAAAATCAGTTGGCTTGATTGAAAAGGCAATCCGCTATACAAGTGCTAAGAATAATGTTTCACTTGATGTTTATTTCAACCTTGCAAAAGCCTATCATTCCAACTATCAATTTCGGGAAGCCTTAAAAGTAAACAATGATCTATTGCAAATTATTTCCCCACAAAACACCGTATTTCGTAATGAAATCAAACGGGAAATAAAAATGTGCAAAAATGGTCTGGAATTAGTTAAAAATCCTGTAAATATTTCAATTACCAATCTAGGAAATAAAATAAATACAGAATACGCTGAGCATAGTCCTGGAGTAACAGCTGACGAAAGTACAATGGTTTTCACATCAAGGAGGAAGGGTACAGGCGGTAAATTAGACATTGACGGTCAATACTTCGAAGACATTTACATTACTCATAAAATTAATGGAAAATGGACCGACCCAACAGGCATTTCAGAACTAAACACAAATGATCACGATGCATCTATCTCCATTTCAGCGGATGGACAGGAACTCTACATTTATAAAGCAGGATATATAAGTAAAAAAGAATCTGAAGGCGGCGATATTTATGTTAGTCATTTAAGTGGAAGTAAATGGACGGTCCCACAAAAACTTGGCCCTAATATTAATTCTAAAAGTAAAGAAAGTCATATTTCAATTTCAGCAGATGCTAGAACAATTTATTTCTCTAGTGATCGACCAGGAGGATTTGGTGGTATGGATATTTACACTGTTACAAAACTTCCGAATGGCAAATGGGGAAAAGCAAGAAACTTAGGCCCAGCTATAAACACAGAGTATGATGACGATGCTCCTTTTATCCACCCCGATGGTAAAACCCTCTACTTTAGTTCTGCAGGACATAAAACTATGGGAGGTTTAGATATATTTAAGAGTGTAAATATTAAAGGGAGGTGGACAATGCCTTTAAATATCGGCTATCCGATTAACTCTACCGATGATGATATTTATTATACTCCAACACCTGATGGAAAAAGAGCCTATTTTGCATCTTACCGAAAGGGAAGCTTGGGAAGAACAGATATTTTTTTAGTTAAAACTCCTGACGCAGATGAAATAGGGCTATTTGTTTTGAAAGGAAAAGTCATAACATCTAACGATAAGCCTGTTCCAAATTCAAAAATAACAGTTAGTAGAAATGGACAAACAATAGGAATCTACAACCCAAATTCCGAAACAGGAAAATTCCTTTTTATTGTTGATGCAGGCAAAAAATATAATATTGAAATTGTAGCTGAAGGATTTAGAACCTTACGTACAATTCTAAATATTCCACCAGAATTTGCGAATAAAGAAAATCAAAGTGTAATAACGCTTCTTCCGTTGACTTTAATATCGAAGGATGAACCAGATTATCCTCAAAGTATTGAGCTTATTGATTTTGAAGAAAGCAAATTAAACAAAGTGAATTCCACCTTATCCAAAACAGATAGTATTCCTGAAAACAAGGAATTTAAAGATTCTCTAAAAGAGGAAAGAAAAAATATTGTAATCCCTAAGCAGAAAAACGTTAAACCAATAGAAATAGTTCCTGCAAAAGGAATTGTTCCAATCAAAACACCTTCTATCTCTGATAAAAAAATGGAGCAGGTACAAAAGGAAAAAATACTTATTGTTTCTGATTCGGTTAAAATTCCAAATGATCAAACTAAAATATGGAACAAAAAATCCATTCCAAATCAGCCCAAAACTAAAATAAAAGCAATTGATTCCGGAGATCTTGCATTTACTTTAGATCTTGGTAATTTTAATGCTCCCAAACCTGAACTTTTTGAAAAACTAGATGGAGTTATTGAAAGTATTGGTCCGAATAAGCGATATCATTACACTTATGGCAAATTCAAGAATTATAAGCAAGCATCTAAAATTCAAAAAATTATTGCTAAGAAAGGATTCAAATCATCAAAAATCAAAATTTTAGAGAAAGATCAATTAGTGAAAGAAAAATCAGGAGGTGAAACCTATTATACAATTCAAATAATGGCATTGCACCTTCCTATTAATGCTGAATTTTTTGACAATCTCGATAATGTAAAAGTTTATAATGGTACCGATGGAATGACACGATACACTTATAAAAAGTTTACCTCTTATCGTAAAGCAATCATTGAAATGAATCGCTTGATTCGAATGGGCTATTGGGATGCATTTGTCAAAACGGTAATTAACGATCAGTTACTTTACACCGGAATGCATTACTCCGAAAAAACGAACTACACTATTCAGGTTATGGCACTTCGACATTCTAAACCATTAAGTTATTTTAATGATCTTGGAAATGTTCATGCTTTTGCTGATCAAACTGGCTTGTATCGATACACTTATGGTAATTACAAAACCAAAAATGAAGCAATACTTGATTTGGGAACTGCTCTAAAGAAAGGTTATTGGGATGCTTTTGTTCGAAAATCATTATGGGGAGAACAAACACCAAATAATGAATCTGTCAATTCGTCGAATTATTATACAATACAAGTTATGGCATTGAGCAATCCTAAGCCTTTGAATTATTTCGATAATTTAGGAATTGAAAACATGAATTTACACAAAGGTAAGGATGGATTATCCAGATACACATATCAAAAATTCTCAAGCATATCAATTGCAAAAAACCATTTACCTTTTGTAATTAAAAAAGGTTATTTAGATGCCTTTACCCGTGAAATTAAATGGTATAATCAACACTAGTATGCAAATCCTGGAAGATAGTGATATTCAATTAAGAGCCTTAGAGCCAACTGATCTACATATATTATATAATTGGGAAAATGATTCTACCATTTGGGAAGTTAGCAGTACACTTAAGCCATTTTCCATATTTGTGTTGAAACAATATTTAGAAACTTCACATTTGGATATTTTTGAAGCAAAACAACTTCGTTTGGTAATTGAAAAGAAAACAGGTAATGTTCCGGTAGGTTTAATTGATCTATTTGACTTTGATCCTTTTCATCGTAGAGCTGGAATTGGTATTTTAATTCATGATCAGGCACATCAAAATAAAGGTTATGCCACGTCAGCTTTATCCATACTTTGTAAGTACGCCTTTAAAACATTACAAATCCATCAACTCTATTGTAATATAACATCTAAAAATGAAAAAAGCATGAAACTATTTCAAAATGCTGGGTTTGAAATTATAGGCTTAAAAAAAGATTGGATTAAAACCAGTGAAGGTTGGTTAGATGAATATTTACTTCAAAAAATCAATCTTAACGATTCTTAACCATTTGATAATTTGGAATATCCGATAAAAACTGAAAAGTTTTCAGCTCATAATCCATTTCACAACAATAATGATGTAAACCATTGGTTACTACCAAATATGGAACTCTCAATTTCATATTGTAGCGTGCAATTTGGTTAAATACATCTTGTGTTACTTTAACTCTGGATGCTTTGCATTCTACTATCATAATCGAATTGGCATTTTGATTGTATAGTACAATATCACTTCTTTGTGGCAGCAGATTTACATCCACTTTTTTTTCAATTACAATCAAAGATTCAGGATAAGCTTTTTCTTCTACTAAAAACCGAATAAAATTTTGCCTTACCCATTCTTCAGGAGTTAGAACGACATACTTCTTTCGAATACTATCAAAAATTAACTTTCTTTGCAGATCTGATTTTATTTTGAAAGAATAAGTTGGTAAATTTAAATTTTCCATGAAATTTCTATGTAAACACCCAAAGGTACAAGATTATTCCTGATTTTAAATTGCATCCTTTTATGAAGACTAAAGAAGAAATAGTAAAAAACTGGTTATCCAGATATACTGGTAGAAATCTATCTGAATTCACACCTTATATATTACTTACTAATTTCAACCATTACGTAGAATTATTTGCAGATGGGTATCATGTTCCAATTATTGGAGAAGATAAAGCGATGCCAAATGCTTCTGCCGATGGTGTAACCATCATTAACTTTGGAATGGGAAGTCCAAATGCTGCAACTATTATAGATTTGCTTAGTGCAATAAAACCTAAAGGTGTTCTTTTTCTAGGAAAATGTGGAGGCTTAAAACGAAAAAATAAATTAGGAGACTTAATCCTTCCCATTGCAGCAATCAGAAGCGAGGGAACCTCCAATGACTATCTGCCTCCAGAAGTTCCTGCACTACCAGCGTTTAGTCTTCAAATGGCAGTTTCTCAAGTTATCTCAAATAAAAACAAAGATTATTATACGGGAACAGTTTTCACAACTAATAAAAGAGTTTGGGAATACGATGAACGATTTAAAAAGTATCTAGGTAAAACCAGAGCAATAGCTATTGACATGGAAACTGCTACCATTTTTACAGTTGCATTTTATAATGAAATACCAGCTGGTGCACTTCTGCTGGTATCCGATCAACCAATGATATCGGAAGGTGTAAAAACGGATAAAAGTGATGCTATCGTTACTAATAAATTTGTAGAAGAGCATCTTCAAATTGGAATTGAAGCATTAAAGGAGATTATGCATAATCGTAAGTCTGTAAAACATTTAAGATTTTAAGTCAATTTAAAGGCACTATGACATTTGAAAATATCATACAAGATCTGAAGCGGAAACACTATTCTTCCATTTATTTTTTGATGGGAGAAGAAAGTTTCTTTATCGATCAAATAACAAATTATATTCTGGAAAATGTTTTAGCTGATTCTGAACGAGATTTTAATCAGACTATTCTTTATGGAAAAGATACAGATATAGGAACCATTATAACAACTGCTAAGAGATTTCCAATGATGGCAGAAAGACAGGTTGTGGTTGTTCGAGAGGCTCAGAATATAAAAAACATAGAACAATTGAGTTCCTATGTACAGAATCCATTAAAGTCCACAATCCTTGTCATAAACTATAAATACAAAAGTCTTGACAAAAGAAAAAGTTTTCCAAAGGAAATTGCTCAAAATGGTGTTCTTTTCGAATCAAAGAAAATATATGACAATAAAATTCCAGACTGGATTCAAACCTATGCCAAAAATCACAATTTCCAAATCGATACCAAGGCTTGTTTTTTGCTAACAGAATTTTTAGGTAATAACCTTGGGAAGATAACAAATGCATTAGAGAAACTAACCATAAATATTACAGCAACTAAAAATATTACAGCTGCTGACATCGAGAAAAATATTGGAATATCCAAAGATTACAACAATTTTGAACTACAAAATGCATTGGGTAGAAAAGATGTATTCAAAGCCAATCAAATCATAAACTATTTTTCAACAAACGAAAAAAATAATCCGATGGTTGTAACCATTGCCTTATTGCACTCGTATTTCTCCAAAGTTTTAAGATATTATTTTATTAAAAATAAGTCAAACGAAAAACTTGTTGCTTCAAGCTTGCGTGTGAATCCTTATTTTGTTAAAGATTATAAACTAGCAGCCAGAAATTATAGTGCAAAAAAACTTGTTTCTATAATAGAGCTGTTGAGAGAATATGACTTAAGATCAAAAGGATTTGGCGATGCAGGTACGAAACATGGAGAACTTTTAAAAGAACTCATATTTAAAATTCTTCATTAGCAACAGTTTATAATTATTGATTTTAAATATAAGTTGCACACAAATCCCAAATATGAGATTTCATCTACCCAATTATCTGTTAGTTATTGGTCTTTTGTTAAGCCATCTACAAGGCACTGCACAAAATCCCGATACACCTATTGCTCGTAACGATTTGGTTTCGATTACAAATCAGAGTATAAGCAATGAGGTTGTCTATATCGAAATAAATTTCCTTAAAAATGATCAGTATGCAAATATCGATCAGTTAGAAAATAGTATCACACATCAAACTGATCAATTTGGTAAAGCTTATTTGATTGAGAACAATACACTTATGGTATATTATCCTTATGAATTAAGTTACGGTACAGATACCATCAGTTATCAAATTTGTAATGGTAGCGAAAAATGTGACAAGGCTTTAATCATTGTTAACGTGTTAGATCCAAATCAGGTTGAACTTTTTATTCCATCTTCTTTTTCACCCAATAATGATGGACAGAATGATAAATTCTACATTAAAGGCATAGATAATTATCCTGAAAATGAATTTATTGTATTCTCAAGATGGGGTACTAAAGTTTATGAAAAAAAGAATTACACCAATCAAATGGCTTGGGATGGTAGTTATAATAATGCCGGGGTAAAATTAGGTCCTGGAGATAAACTTCCCAAAGGAACATATTTCTTCAAACTAATAATAAAAGACAAGGAGTATGTGAAAAGTGGTTATATTGTTGTTAAATACTAATAATGAGTCGAGCAATAAAATTATTAATATTTATAGTATGTTTTCACTTATCCATTTCAAATGTGATGGCACAGGAAAATCTTCGCTTTTCCAATTATAATTACAATCGCTTATTCTACAATCCTGCATATGCTGGAACAAGTAGATTTATGGAAGCTATAATAGCTTATAGAAATCAATGGGTAGATATTGAAGGATCACCCGAAATAGCATTAGTATCGGTTCAAGCTCCTGTAAACTACACCAAATTTGGTCTCGGAGCTGTTTTTTACAACAATAAATTTGGTATTCAACAAGACAACGCGATATTTTTAAACTACGCTTATCATTTTCAAATTAATAATCAGGGAATCCTCTCCATGGGAGTGCAAGCTGGTTTCATTAACAAACAAATTAAGTGGACAAATCTAACACAATTTGATCCTAATTTTCCTTCACCAAATGATCCCACTTTTCCTACGCAAGACATTTCTACTTGGGTGAGTAATTTTGGAATAGGATTATACTATTATACTCCAAAATATTTTATCAGTTTTTCTGCGCCAAGACTTTTATCGAACAATCAACCTACAGCAAAAGGATTATCTAATAATTTAAGTTTCGATGTAAAACAAATAAATTTCTATCTAGGTACTGGAATTAATTTACCTTTTAACAACGAAATTGATTTTGTCCCTTCCTTACTTTTAGTTTCCTCCTATTCTTCTTCTACAAATCTAAATTTGAATTTAGACTTTATTCATGAAAGTGGATTTTCTGTTGGCACTGGATACAGAACTGATAATTCATGGGCAGCACTCATTGGATACCAATTAAATCCAAAGCTCCGCTTCTCCTATTCCTATGAGAAATCTTTCGGAAAATTTCGTTCAAAAGGCTTTACAAATCATGAAATAATATTAAATTACAATCTTTCTTTAAAAAAGAGCCAGATTACATCACCACGATATTTTTAATACTCATGAATAGGAAGCAAAATATATTTTTTCTGTTTATTATTATATATTTTTTTATTGGACATAGCTCACTATGTGCCCAAGGCAAACTTACACAAAAAGGCAATCAGTTATATGATAATAAAGAATTTTCACTAGCAACAGGCTACTTCGAGAAATATCTTGCCACCAGGAATAATTTCGATATAAAACGAAAATTGGCTATATGCTATATTGCCACAAATAAGGATAATGATGCAGTCGTATTATTAAAGGATATTGTTGTTAATCCTCAAGCTATACCTGAAGACTATTTATTATATGCAAACTTACTGAAGAGGGAAAATAAATATGAAGAAGCTAAATTTTGGTTTAAGAAATATGCTGCTTTTCACCCTAACAATAAGCTTATATCTAATCTAATCCTTTCTTGTAATCTCATCAATGAATTAGAAGACAATAAGCTTTACACAATTAAACCAATAGAAATTAATTCCAAACAATCTGATTTTGCTTCTGCCATATACAATAACGGGCTTGTATTTGTGTCTGGACGGAAAAATAAAACTTCAAAACAAATTGATGGAAGAACAGGTGAATATTATCTGGATATGTATTATTCTAAAAAAGAAGGAAATCACTTTTCCCTACCTGTACAATTCAGTGATAAACTCAATACTAAATATCATGAAGGACCTGCCAGTTTTACAAAAAATGAAAAGTTTATCTATTTCACAAGAAATAAAGGGAATTTAAATCTAGAAGGAAAATCAGAATTAAATATCTATACTGCCAGATTCAACGGCGAAACATGGGACAAACCGGAACTTTTTCAATTTTCGGGACAAAATTATTCCATCGGACACCCTTGTATTTCTGCCGATGGAAGAGATTTATATCTCATCTCAAACATGTCAGGAGGATATGGAGGAACTGATATTTATGTTTGTCATAAACTGGGGTTCTCTTGGAGTTATCCTATAAATTTAGGTCCAAATGTTAATACTGCCGGTAATGAAATGTTCCCATTTATAGCAGAGGACGGATATTTATATTTCTCATCTGATGGACAAATTGGCTTTGGAGGATTAGATATTTTTAAGACAATATTCACTCAGAACCAATGGACTTATCCAATAAATTTAGGTCCACCTTTTAATTCCTCAAAAGATGACTTTGGGTTTCTAATAGATAAGAATAAGGAATTTGGATATTTTTCATCGAATCGAAATAACAATGATGATATTTTTGAATTTCACCAAAATCCAGACAAGATTCAAACTCTTAAAGGCAGAATTATTACAAGCACAATTAAAAAAAGTATAAAAAATGTTCAGGTAAGTTTAATGGATAATTTATCTAAAGAAAAAATAGCCATAACTGACTCATCTGGATTTTTCAATTTTAAAATATTTAAAGATAAAAACTACAGCATTCTAGTTGATAAACCAGGTTATAAAACCAAAAGAATACTTTACTTTCCTGTGCATAACAATACTACTCCTGCACAGTTAAATATTTTGATGGAACCTACTAAATGGGTTAAATTCAAAGGAAACGTAATTGATCAATTCTCAGCTCGTTCTATTAAAAATGCAAATATTGAGATTATTAACAAAACTTATCAGATCAACAGGCTTTGCAAAACCGATAAATACGGTGATTTTGAACAAGAAATAGATCCTAGCAAATCATATACTGTAATTATCCAAAAAGAAGGTTATTTCACAAAACTGATCCCAGATTATAAATATAAATTAGATAAATTAGAACAAATCGAGCTTCAATTATTTAATAAAAACCAGAATATGCAATTATATGATGCAGAATTTAAAATTGGATCTGCCAAAATACAAGAATCTACTAGAAATGAATTGGAAAAACTTTCCGAGCTCCTACTCGTGAATCCCCATGTTATTATTGAAATTATAGGATATACGCATTCCGATAAAGGGAAAAAAGACAACAAGATTCTTTCTGAAAAAAGAACCGAAAATGCAGCTAATTACCTAATTAAAAAAGGTATCACTCCAAATCGTATCAGAACACAGGCAGCGGGGTATAATACTGGAAAATCTGCATTGGTAGTAAAACTAATCGAAGCATTTTAAATCTTGATTATGACGCTTATAATTATCGCAATAACTGTAATAATCTCAATTATGGCATTTCAAAAAGTTGAATTGCTATATAAATATCAATTTAACGCATATCAAATTTTAAAAAGAAATCAATGGTATCGAATTATTACTTATGGTTTTATACACGCTAATTGGGATCATTTACTTGTGAACATGGTAGTGCTCTATTTTTTTGGAGAAGCACTGGAAAATTACTTCAATTATTACTTTGGTGCTGCTGGCATCACTTATTTTTTCGTTCTTTATTTTGGGGCACTAGTTTTTTCAACTTTACATGATTTAAGAAAACATCGGGAACATTATCACTATAATGCTGTTGGAGCTTCCGGAGCTACTTCTGCCGTTGTATTTGCGACCATATTTTTCGCACCCCTTGAAAATATTTACTTCATGTTTCTAATTCCTATTCCAGGGATTATTTTTGCAATTCTATATCTATATTATTCTTATTATATGAGCAAAAAAAATGTAGATAATATAGGTCATAGCTCCCATTTTTACGGTGCTTTATTTGGATTTCTTTTTCCCATAATACTCAAACCACAATTATTTCAACTATTTTTGCATCACATATTCAATTTCTAGTGCATGCAAAAAGCAATTTTTCTTGATCGTGATGGCGTAATAAACTCAGATACTGATCATTACTACATTTACAAAACTGAAGACTTTATACTAAATAATGGCATCCTCACATCCTTAAAAAAGTTTACTGATAACGGATATTTGCTCTTTATTGTTACAAATCAAGGTGGTATTGCCAAAGGAATTTACACAGAGAATGATGTTCATATTCTTCACCAACATTTATTGGAAATACTTCAGGCAGAATCTATCCAAATTAAAAAAATATACATGTGTCCTCATCACGACAGTATAGCACCCTGTAAATGCAGAAAACCAAGTCCTTATTTCATCCAGAAAGCTTTACATGATTTTCATATCAATAAAAATGAATCTTACATGATTGGTGATAGCGATAGGGATATTCAATCTGCAAGAGCAGCAGGAATTAAAGGAATAAAAATTAATTCCAATGAAAATATTAGCACCTACTGCGATCAAATTGTAAAAGGAGAAATTTAAATTATGCCAAAGATTGTTTATTTATGCTTTAATGGAGTATTATATCCTTCAGAAACATCTTTGTGGAGTAAAGAAAACCGTGCATTTCGTTATGGAGATTCTCTATTTGAAACAATACATGCTAATGGTACAGACATTCAGTTCCTTGACCAACATTTATCTCGATTAATAAAAGGAATGCAAACATTAGAAATGTTGGTGCCTTATGAATTTAAGAGTACAATTTTTAAAGATTTAAATTACCTCATTCAGAAAAATAAGGCTTTTTCAGGAACAAGAATTCGCCTTAGTGTATATAGAAATGATGGTGGATTATACACACCCTCTAATAATACAATTTCATATCTAATCGAAACTTATCCACTTGAGAATCCTTATTACCAAATCAATAAAAAAGGACTCAAAATTGGAATTTATGATGAAATCAAAAAATCCCCAAATATTATTTCCCCTTTCAAAACAGGAAATTCACTACCATTTATTCTTGCAGGGATTCATAAAACTAAAATGAACTGGGACGATTGCTTAATTTTAAATGACAGAGGTAACCTCGTGGAAAGTATTAGCTCCAATCTCTTTCTGGTGAAGGACAATACATTAATGACACCTTCTCTTGAAAGTGGAGCAGTTGCAGGGATTATGAGAGAAAAAGTTATCGAAACTGCTATAGAACTGAAACTTACTATTTATGATGATTGTGTTATTAAACCCAGACAACTTCAGGAAGCAGACGAGTTATTTCTTACAAACGCAATTTCAGGAATTAGATGGATAGTTGCCCTTGAGGACAGAAGATATTTTAATAAAACATCAAAATTACTGATTGATAAACTAAATCAAAATACATTTGAATTCCCCCCTAATAAAAGCCTTAATTCATACTAGGATTTTCAGGAAAATTTGCCCACATCCTATATTTTCCACCCATTTGTCGAAGTGATTTTTCCCACAACTTTTCAATATCAGGACTCATAATTTCGTTCACATTAAGTGTACTAACAAGCCATGAATTACCATGTATTTCATCCTGTAATTGACCAGCACTCCAACCCGAATAGCCTACAAAAAACCTTATCTGATGTGGTAAGATAGAATCTCTCACCATTAAATCTTTTAAAACAGCAAAATCCCCTCCCCAATAAAGATTATCAACAATAGGAATACTATTCGGAACCAGATCAGGAATTGTATGTATGTAATAAATTCGATTAGTATCCACAGGACCTCCAATAAATACATCCCCATCAAAATGAGAAATATTAACTAATACTTCATCAACTGATAGATTTATTGGTTTATTAAGGACAAATCCAACGGCGCCATCTTCGTTATATTCTGCTAACAAAACAATAGAGCGTTTAAAATACTTTCCCTCCAAAAAAGGCTCAGCAATTAATACTTTTCCTTTTTCAGGTTTAAAATTTTCATGTTCTATTCTAAATAAATCTGATGATTCGTCCACAGTCTGTTTCGTTTATTCTCCTTCCAAAATAACTAAATTTGATGAAGAAAAAAAGATTTAATTTATCAAAATTCAGTTATGTAAGTTACATTATAATATCTTTCATTTTAGAATACAGTTAATAAAAATCCATCCATTTCACAAAACCCTTTAAGTGATTTATTAATCATTTATATAGAATGTATAACAAAACAAATTTTGTATATTTATTGCTCTTCAATCATCCCCTTATATGAATAGAAATCTCCTTCTAACAATATTATTTGTCTCAATTTTTTCTTTATCCTTTACTACTAAGGTTAGCTCTAAAAATAAAACAGACGATAATTTTAGGATAGAATTGCCAAAAATTATCATTGCAGATATTGAATCGAAAATAATAATCCATTCTAAATTAGAATTTAAAAAATTAGAAAGTCTAACAATTGAAATCAATGGATTAAATGTAGATGGAAACATCAAGAATAATCAAATGGTAATTCCTTACACCTTCCATAACAAGGAAAAACTTTTTATTCATATAAATGATTCTGTTAAAACCCTCACTATTTCACCAATTCCTTTGTGGCTATCTATCCTTCCCCCACTGATTGCAATATTAATGGCACTTGTCTTTAAGGAAGTCTTTTCAGCTCTGTTTATTGGAGTTTTTTCCGGTACATTTATTATTTATAATTATCAAGGAATTTCAATTTTTTCAGCCTTTTTTAAAGCAATTTTTGCTATTCCCGATACTTATATAATTGGTTCTCTTGCAGATTCAGGCCATATTTCTATTATTGTTTTTTCAATGTTAATTGGAGCAATGGTGAAACTTATCACTCAAAATGGAGGAATGCAAGGTATTGTTAACAAGTTATCAAAATATGCAAATAGTGCACAATCAGGGCAATTCATCACCTGGTTATTGGGTGTTTTAATCTTTTTTGATGACTATGCGAACACTTTGGTCGTTGGTAATACAATGCGGCCGGTTGCTGATAGATTAAAAATTTCACGAGAGAAATTGGCATATATTGTAGATTCCACAGCTGCGCCAGTTGCTTCTATCGCAATGATAACAACCTGGATTGGTATTGAATTGAGTTACATTCAATCAGCAGCGACACAAATTAATGTTACAGAAAGTCCGTATAGTATTTTCATGAATTCACTTCCCACCCGATTTTATTCTTTTTTTACACTCTTTTTTATCCTCATGTTGATTTTTCTAAAAAAAGATTATGGCCCAATGCATAAAGCTGAGCAAAAATGCAGAAATAAATCTTCGAATGTTGAAAAGTCAGATCAATCAGAAAAAGTGTCAGAATTAAAAGAATTAGAAATTTCAGCAGATACACCGACCAGATGGTATAATGCTGCAATCCCTGTATTTATAGTCATCTTTGGAACTTTTGCAGGACTAGTCTATACGGGGTGGGACGCGAATATTTGGTCTAATTCAAATATTGAATTCAGTAAAAAACTAGCTCATATTATTGGTGAATCTGATTCCTATCTAGCTCTACTTTGGTCATCTTTATCTGCAGTATTGGTTGCCTTGGCATTAAGTGTTGGTCAAGGTATATTAAGTCTGCAAAAATCTGTCGAGGCCTTAATTGATGGATTTAAAACCATGCTAACGGCTATCATTATTTTAATATTGGCATGGGCTCTTGCCGATCTAACAAAAGATCTGCATACTGCTAATTATATTTCAAATTCACTCATCGCAACCAATCTTTCTCCAAGATTAGTTCCCACTTTCACCTTTATTCTTTCAGCCCTCATCGCTTTTTCAACAGGTTCTTCCTGGGGAACTATGGCTATTTTATATCCTCTTATATTACCTGCATCCTGGACAGTTTGCCATGCCGCTGGAATGAATAATTTACAAGCTATGAACATTTTCTATATTACAGTATCGGCAATTTTAGCAGGATCAGTGTTGGGTGATCATAGTTCACCAATATCCGATACTACAATTCTAAGTTCTCTTGCAAGTTCCTGTAATCATATAGAACATGTTCGAACGCAATTACCGTATGCTATTACAGTAGGTAGTGTTGCGATTATTTCAGGTTTATTACCTGCCGCATATGGTATTTCATCATGGATATTGGTTCCTATTGGATTTCTGATTCTCTTTTTAATCGTAAAATATTTTGGGAAGAATGAATCAGAAAAAGACTAAATCTCGGTTAAACTTTAAACTAAAATCATTACAATCATCATAAAATTAATTCCCAATAACCCACATCGATCCATTTATTAAATTTATAACCAACAGATTTGAATTGCCCAATTTTGTGAAAGCCAAATTTTTCATGAAAAGCAATGCTATTATCATTTGGCAGCGAAATTCCTGCTATTACAGTATGCATGTTTAATTTTTGTAGACGAACTATCAAATCTTTATACAAAAGCGATCCTATCCCCTTTCCCGAATAATTTGGATTCAAATATACAGTAGTTTCTACAGCAAATCTGTACGAGTTCCTCAATTTCCAGGCAGTAGCGTAAGCATATCCAATCACATGATCATTCTCCACATAAACCAACCATGGATATTTTTCTGAAATATTTACTATCCTTTGCTGAATATCTTCTGGTTCAAGTAATTCCTCTTCGAAAGTAATTATCGTATTTTCAATATAGTAATTATAAATTTCACAAATATCTTTTGCGTGAATTACTTTAGCATTCTCAATCATAAGTTGATATTTTTAAGATCCTCCTAAAAATAGAAAAAAAAGAATAACCATCCTGTTAAAGATGGCTATCGCTCCTTATATTTTGAAGTCCCTTAGAATTATGGCGTTATTTAGAATTACGACATTGCACCCAATTATCACTAACTAAAAATATTCGAGATAATCTCCTATTTTGATTCACCCGAACATATATAAAACAATAAACCTTTCATCTTTGGTGACAAACAGATTTAAAAAAATCCACAATAATAAATTGTGGATTTTTTTCAATTAATTATATGTCTAGTTCTTGTAAATTGGAAGAAATTTTTCAGGATTTGTTTCTCTAATAATTTCATAAATTATTTCAAAAACATCTTCGGCATTCGGGTTAGAAAAATAATCGCCATCCGTTCCATATGCCGGTCTATGATCCTTTGCAGTTATGGTCCTTGGCTCTGAATCCAGATGAAAAAATGCTTTTTGCTCCTCTAATACTTTCTGCATCATAAATGCCGAAGCTCCTCCGGGAACATCCTCATCAAAAAACACAACACGATTCGTCTTTTTAACAGATTCAACAATCATTTTATTTACATCGAAAGGCAACAAAGTTTGCACGTCAATTAACTCAACAGAAATATCAAAATCCCTCAATTGTTTCACTGCATCTTCAGCAATTCGAACACAAGAACCATAGGTCACTAATGTAATATCTTTTCCTGCTACAAGAATCTCAGGAATACCAAGAGGAGTTTTGAATTCCCCCAAGTTTTCCGGCATTTTTTCTTTTAACCGATAACCATTCAAAGGCTCAATTACTAATGCTGGTTCATCTGATTCCAATAGCGTATTATAAAAACCTGCAGCTCTTGTCATATTTCTAGGAACACAAATATTTACTCCTCGAATAGAATTAATAACCATACTTAAAGGTGAACCAGAATGCCAGATTCCTTCCAATCGATGTCCTCTGGTACGAATAATAACTGGTGCTCTTTGTCCTCCTTTTGTCCGATACTGCAGGGTCGCTAAATCATCACTCATTGTCTGCAAGGCATATAATAAGTAATCAAAATATTGAATTTCGGCAATTGGTCTCAAACCACGTAAAGCCAAGCCAATTCCTTGTCCTAATATGGTAGCTTCCCGAATCCCTGTATCACTTACCCGTAACTTTCCATATTTCTCCTGCATGCCTTCCAGACTTTGATTTACTCCACCAATAAATCCGGTATCTTCCCCAAAAGTGAGCAATAATGGATATTTCGAGAATAATACATCAAAATTGTCCCGTAAGACCTCTCTACCATTTACGATTCTTGAATCTGAATTATATTGAGGTTCAATTGCCTTAATATTTTGAACACAAGAATCTGTTTCACTATATAAAAAGCTATTATATCTGTCCTCATTCTCCTTTAAAGCTTGTTTCAGCCATTTCTGTAATTCTAACTTTAATGGTTTAAAGCTGGCACAAGAGCTGCATATATGTCTTAAAATCTTTTTGGCAGCACTAACATTATCTTTACGTACAGGATGAATGACATGCTTTAGTTTTTGTACTATCTCATCAATTCTTTCGGTTTTTTTACAATCGCAGCCAGCATTACTAACCAATGTAATTAATTCATCTCTTTCCTTTTTTATAGGATTACTAAAGGTTTTCCAAGCTTCTTGTCTAGCTTTTTTCACTTCAGACGATGCTTCTGCCTCTATTTTATCTAGTGCAGTATTATCGGTCAATTCCATGGATAAAATCCATTCTCTCATCTTTTTAATTGGATCAAATTCTGTTTCCCAATCCAAACGCTCTTTAGTTTTATACCGCTCATGAGATCCCGAAGTAGAATGCCCTAATGGTTGAGTCATTTCGGAAACATGAAAAAGCACAGGAACATGATCCTTTCTACACAACTCAACACCTTCAGTATACATTTTACAAAGTTCTGGATAATCCCAACCCTTTGCTTTGTAGATTAAAAAACCATCTCCTTTTGCATCTTGTTCAAAGCCTTTTAAAACTTCTGAAATATCTGATTTTGTAGTCTGATATTTATTCGGAACCGAAATACCCCAGCCATCATCCCACACACTCATAGCCATAGGAACTCTCAATACTCCTGCAGCATTAATAGCCTCCCAGAAGTGTCCTTCTGAAGTACTTGAATCTCCAATAGTTCCAAAGGCAACCTCATTTCCTTTATGTGAAAAACCTTTAAATTGATGTAATTCCTTATTCTTTCGAAATAATTTAGAAGCATATGCCAGACCAACCAATCGTGGCATTTGACCAGCCGTTGGAGAAATATCTGCTGATGAATTTTTTTGCTTCGTTAAATCTTTCCAACTACCATCAGCATTCAAACTTCTCGTAGCATAGTGGTTATTCATTAATCTACCTCCGTTCGCCGGATTTTTATCCAGTTGCGTCTCCCCGAATAACTGTGCAAAAAATTCTTCAGGGGTTAACATACCAGTCGCAAGCATAAAAGTTTGATCCCTGTAATAACCAGAACGCCAATCTCCCTCTTTAAATGATTTAGCCATAGCAATTTGAGCAATCTCCTTACCATCACCAAAAATTCCAAATTTAGCTTTTCCCGTCAATACTTCTTTTCGACCTAAAATACTTAATTGACGACTAATATTAGCAATTCGATAATCTTCAAGAACCTCAGAAGTAAAGTCATCAAACGATAAACGTTCGCCCACCTCTTCTTTATTTCCCCTTATTATTTCTGACATATTTTGAGTGTTTGCCGAAATTTGAAAAAATTCACATTTTTTTCGAATTCCAAATAAGTTAGTGTGTATTTACTTAACAGAATAAACCTGTGTTTTTCAAAATCAAATTTAGCAAGAATAAATCTAAATAAGAACATTTCCACAAAGTATTTAAGACCTGTTATTCTTAATATATTTTGTAATGCAAGCTTGAAATGATATCTTTACCCCTAAATTTAAATTAAAGGCACAAATGGTTATCAAAGTATTATTATTAACTATCCTTATTCTTGCAGTCTCATTTATTGGTTTTGCTATATCAATCTTGATAAAAAAGAACGGACGATTTCCCGAATTACATATTGGAGCCAATAAGGATTTGAAGAAAAAAGGAATTGCTTGTGCAACCTCTCAAGATAAAATGGAACAACTTAAACTGAAAAAATCAATCCACTTTAAACAACTAACAATTTTAGATAAGGAATTTGATAAATTATAATAAAGGATAGGAAAGCTTTAACTTTGTAAGAAAATAAGACTCTAACAGTTTCATTAATCATTTTTAAAAACAATGCTGCTATTTTTTAAGATATTACTTTTGTCCCTGTTTTTACTTTTAATAGCATTTTTAGGATTTGGCATCAAATTGCTATTTGATAAAAATGCAACATTTAAAGGAGGTACTTGTAGTTCTTGCTCTTGTTCTGAAGAAAATAATGAATCCTGCGAATTAAAATAGGTCGGATAAAAAAATCGGTTTTCACATTTTATTCAAAAATACGAAAACCGATTCAAACATCAATTTATGTTATCTTTATTCTACAATCCTATTCTTTAGATTTCCAGTCATTTTTGTTTGTAGATTTCCATATTTATCTGAATAAATAAAATAAGCATCCAGCAAAGAATCTTTCTGTACAATTTTCAAACTCTCTTCCAAACCGAGAACCATAAATGCTGTTGCATAAGCGTCTGCAGTCATGCAGTCGGGAGCCAATACCGAGGCAGAGAGCAAACTATGCTGAACGGGATACCCTAATCTCGGATCAATGGTATGTGCATATTTTACACCATTTTTCAGATAAAATTGTCTATAATTACCTGATGTAGCCATTGCTCCATTCCCCATAGTTATAATATCTTGGATTTGCCGAGACAAACTACTAGGATCATCAATCGGTTTATCAATTCCAACCCGCCAGATTCGGTTCTTATCATTTTTACCTTTAGCCCTAATTTCGCCACCAATTTCGACCATATAATTACTTATACCTTTTGATTCGAGAAATTTGGCAACTACATCTACTCCATAACCTTTTGCAATCGCACTGCCATCAAGCATTATTCTTGGATCATCTTTTATTACCTTTCCATTTTTCAAATGAATTTTCTTATAACCCACTATTTGCAGTAAACTATCAACAGGAATTTTTTCAGGATCTAATTTATTTTTAAAACCAAAACCCCAGGCATTCACCAAAGGTGCCACTGTCCAGTCAAAAGCACCATTTGTAATCTCTGCAACCTCCTCACTTTTATGAAACACCGTAAGGAAATAATGATCCAATACTACATTTGAATCATTTTGATTCACTTTAGAAATGATTGACTCCTGATTATAAGTAGAAAGAGAAAAGTCAAACTGCTCTAATTTTTGCAATATTTCTTCTTGAAGATCCTTTTCTGGATAATTATAAATAATATGGTAAAAAGTTCCAAAAACTTTCCCTTGATTAAAATGGTAATTCTCTCCACTTTTATGGCAAGAACTGAATACAGAAAAAACAAGGATGCTTAAAAGGAGCAATCTATTTTTCATACGGTTTTTAATTCTTTAAATTGTTCTAATGAGTTTAAATTATTAGATCCTATAGTAAGAGATCATAAAACTGCAACTGAGATTACTATGGAATACAAATTTATATCAGTATGATAAAATAAACAAGCCTCGGAAACCGAGGCTTGTTTATTTTATTTAAGATCCGAAATCATCAAATGCGATCATTTCTTCTGGAACACCTAGTTCGTACAGCATATTATTAATAGCTGAATTCATCATTGGAGGTCCACACAAGTAATATTCAATATCCTCAGGCTCGTCATGTTTGCACAGGTAATTATCGTAAATCACCTGATGAATAAATCCCGTCGGTCCTTCCCAATTATCTTCTGGAAGCGGTTCCGAAAGAGCCAAATGCCATTCAAAATTAGGAAATTTAGCTGCAATTGCATCAAATTGATCTGCATAGAAAACCTCTTTCAATGAACGAGCACCATACCAGAAAGTAGCTTTTCTTCCTGTTTTCACTGTATGGAACATATGGAAAATATGAGAACGCATTGGAGCCATACCAGCACCACCACCAATAAACATCATTTCGTTATTGGTCTCTTTTATAAAGAATTCTCCATAAGGTCCTGAAATGGTTACTTTATCACCTGGCTTACGAGAAAATACAAAAGAAGAACAAATTCCAGGATTCACATTCATCCAACCACCTCGAACTCTATCAAAAGGAGGAGTTGCAATACGAATATTCAGCATTACAATATTTCCTTCAGCAGGATGATTAGCCATAGAATAGGCTCTGTAAGTAGGCTCAGGATTTTTCATTTTCAAGTCAAATAACTTGAATTTTTCCCAATCCGAAAGATACTCCTCTTCAATATCCATACCCTTAAAATCTACATCAATTTTAGGTACATCGATTTGAATATATCCTCCCGATTTGAAATCCAAAATTTCTCCCTCAGGTAATTTTACCACAAATTCCTTAATGAAAGTTGCAACATTGTGATTAGAAACCACCTCGCATTCCCATTTTTTAATACCTAAAATTTCTTGGGGAATGGCCATTTCAAGATCTTCTTTCACTTTAACCTGGCAAGCTAAACGCCAATCGTTCTGTGCCTCTTTTCTAGTAAAGAATCCTGTCTCTGTTGGCAAAATAGTTCCGGCACCTGAATGTACCTGACATTTACACATACCACAAGTACCACCTCCACCACAAGCGGATGGTAAAAATATTTTTTGAGCACCCAAGGTTCCCAATAGACTACTTCCTGGTTCTACAACCATTTTTTGGTCTCCATTATTTATATCAATCGTAACTTCTCCAGAAGGAGTAAGCTTCTTTTTGGCGTATAATAGGATAGAAACCAGTACAAGTGTTACAAGTAAAAATATTACAATACTTGATTCAATTACTGTACCCTGTGTTGTTAATAAAATCATCTCTATTCCGGTTAAATTTTAAAAATTCAATTTACCTTATTTTCTTATTAGCTTATAGTTTGATTCCCATAAAGCTCATAAAAGCAATTCCCATTAAGCCTGTCACAATAAAAGTTATTCCAAGACCTCTTAAAGGAGCAGGAACATTAGAGTAACGGATTTTTTCACGAATTGCAGCAATTCCCACAATAGCAAGCAACCAACCTATTCCTGATCCTAGACCAAAAGTAGTTGCCTCGGCTAATGTATTGTAGCCTCTTTCTTGCATGAAGAGAGAACCACCTAAAATTGCACAGTTTACAGCAATCAGCGGAAGAAATATTCCTAAAGAAGAATAAAGTGCAGGAGCAAATTTTTCAACAATCATTTCTACCAACTGTACCATAGAAGCAATTACAGCAATAAACATGATAAAGCTTAAGAAACTTAAATCAACATCTGCCAGAGAGCTATCTAACCAAGAAAGAGCTCCTGCTTCTAATATGTATTTGTTAAGTAAATAGTCCATTGGAACAGTAATTCCAAGCACAAAAACTACAGCTATCCCAAGTCCAATCGAGGTTTTTACCGTTTTTGATACCGCAAGAAACGAACACATTCCTAAAAAGAATGCGAACACCATGTTGTCGATAAAAATCGACTTGATAAATATATTAATCAGATTTTCCATGTTTCGATATTTCTTTACAATTAATTCGACTCAATTAAAGACTTATTTCTAGATCTTTGAACCCCGATAATGACTCCCACAGTGATCAACGCCATTGGAGGAAGAATCATTAATCCATTATTTTGGTATCCCATATCATATAATGCCTGAGGTATTACATGAAAACCATATAGAGTTCCCGAACCTAATAATTCACGGAAGAATGCTATAATAATTAAAATGACACCGTATCCAGCGGCATTTCCAATTCCATCAAGAAAAGCAGGCCATGGTTTGTTGCCTAAAGCAAAAGCTTCCAAACGCCCCATAATTATACAGTTTGTGATTATTAATCCAACAAAAACTGATAGCTGCTTACTTACTTCGTAAGCAAAAGCTTTTAATACCTGATCAACTACAATTACCAAAGCCGCCACAATTACAAGTTGAACAATGATTCTTATACGAGAAGGTATCGTGTTTCTAAGTAATGAAATAATCACATTCGAAAGGGCCAAAACCGCCATTACTGATAATGTCATCACCAATGCAGGTTCTAATTTTGCAGTTATCGCTAAGGCCGAACAGATACCCAGTACCTGTACCGTAATTGGATTTTCAGCTCCCAAAGGATTGGTAAGCAGTTTCCTATTCTTAGCTGAGAATAATGGTTCTTTATCGCTCATCTCATACTTATTTTGAAGATTTTAAATACTTTTCATAACTTCCAAGATTACTCCGAAGCATAGCTTCCAATCCTTTAGAAGTAACCGTTCCTCCAGAAACCGCATCAAATTGATGTGGATGCCCCGAAGCAGTTCCTTTTCTCAATGCCAAAGATGTAAAGTTATCTTGGTCATCAAAAATTTGTTTACCAGAGAATGGTTTTTGAAATCCTGGTTTAGCAATCTCTGCTCCTAATCCTGGAGTTTCTCCCTTATGATCGAAAATAGCTCCAAAGATTGTTTTATGATCTGGATCTAAGGAAATAAAACCCCAAATTGGTCCCCACATTCCTCGACCTCGTACTGGAAGAATTAATTTCTCTCCAACACCTTCTTTGTTAAAAACAAAAACAGGAAGTTCTCTATTTTTTAGTGACTTTGCATTTTCAATTTTCTGATCAACTCCAAATGCCTTATCCATATCTTCAGAAATAGTTTTCCCTTCTGAATTCACAATAAAACCCTTCACGATATATTTACTATAAAGAGCCTCAGCATCCTCTGGAGTTGAAGCAATATTTACTGCTTTAAGTATATATTGCTTTTTCTCTATTTCTCTATTTTTAGTCTGACGTGGCTTAAGTTGCAATGCAGTAAATGACAACACCGCTGCAACAACAACTACTAATATAGAGGCATAAAGAAACGTATATGTATTACTTTGAGTATTCATATTCTAATTGATTTTTTGATTTAAGCTATTACCTTAACTCGTTTCAATCTTCTTTTAATATTTCCTTGAACAACGAAATGATCAATTAACGGTGCAAAAGTATTCATCAAAAGAATTGCTAACATCATAGCTTCGGGGAAACCTGCATTTAATACACGGATCAATACAGCAAGAAATCCGATTAAAAATCCATAAATATATTTTCCTTTGCTAGTTTGGGCTCCAGATACAGGATCGGTAGCCATAAATACTGCTCCAAAAGCAAATCCACCCATTATAAGATGCTGCCATGCAGGAATTAAAGTCATATATGAATTAGAACCAAATAAATTAAATAAGGTTCCCATTACTAATCCACCTGTAAATACAGAAATTATAATTTTCCAGCTTCCTATTCCTGTAGCAATCAAAATTACAGCTCCAATTAAAATGGCAATCGTTGATGTCTCCCCAATTGATCCAGGAATCAATCCAACGAACATATCCCAAGTATTAGACAAATGATGTTCAAGTATTGATTTTGCAGCTTCACCATTTGCTTCTACCAATGAGGCTGCATGAGCTAGAGGAGTAGCGCCAGAAAAAGTATCTGCCTTATCCGCAATCCAAACAACACTACCAGACATTTTTGAAGGATAGGCAAAGAAGAAAAAGGCACGTGCCACTAAAGCAGGATTCCAAATATTCATTCCTGTTCCACCAAAAACTTCTTTACCAATAACCACGGCAAAGGCTGTAGCAACAGCTACCATCCAAAGAGGTGCTTCCACAGGCATAATCAATGGAATCAGCATTCCTGAAACAAGGAATCCTTCATTCACTTTATGACCTCTCATTTGTGCAAATGCAAATTCAATCCCTAAACCAACAACATAGGAAACTACAATAATTGGAAATACTTTTATCAAACCATAAAGGAATAAATCAAACATTCCTGTTGTGGCCAATTGATCAACCGAAAGAAAATGCTGATAACCAACATTGTACATTCCAAACAATAGTGCAGGGAATAAAGCCAAAACAACCACCGACATTGTACGCTTTAAATCAATAGCGTCCTTAATATGAGTACCTGTTTTGGAAGTAATATCAGGAACAAATAAAAAAGTTTCAAAAGCCTCAAATGTAGACTGCAACTTTGCATATTTCCCTCCTTTTTCAAATAAAGGTTTCTTTTTATCAAGAAATTTTCTTAGTGCTTTCATTATATATTATTATCCGTTTTTCATCCGTAAAAATTTTATTACAAAGGTTGGATCGAACTTCTAATTTATTTCTAGCAGCATATATAACACCGATAAAAACAAATCAGATTTAATTAGCTCATTTCCTTAACCATTATATCAATACCCTGACGAATAATGTTTTGTACGTTTATTTTTGATGTACAAACAAATTCACAAAGAGCAAAATCTTCCGGAGCTACTTCGTATATACCTAATTGCTCCATTTGATCAATATCTTCAACCATGATTGATTTCACCAAGTGAACAGGCAAAATATCCATTGGTAACACCTTTTCATACTCACCTGAAACGACATAAGCACGATGTTCTCCGTGCATATTAGCATCTAATCTATATTCTTTTTTTGGCATCAACCAAGAAAAGAAAGATTTTGATATTGAAAATTTATTCAATCCAGGAAGAGCCCAGCCTAAAAATTCGAACTCATTTCCTTCAGGAATAACAGTAATCTGAGAATCATAGTATCCAATAAAACCATCTTCAGCAATACGAGTTCCAGTTAATACATTACCAGATATTACACGAATCTTTTGATCATCTTTTAATTTGCCCTTCAAAATATTTCTTACCGACACACCTTGAATTGTCTCAAAATAACATGGCGTTTTTACCTCCGAACCACAAAGTGCAATTTTTCTGCTTACATCATAGATTCCTTTTGTAAACAAGCGACCAATAAAAATGACTTCCTGAGGACGAATAACCCAAGCAACTTCACCTTTATTAATAGGATTAAGATGATGAATTTGAACTCCAACATTACCTGCAGGATGAATTCCTGTAAATTTATTAACGGTAACATTTTTTGTGTCAGAAAAGACTTTTGATTGATTCAAATTTGGATTGATATTCAAATGAACTTTACCATCAGTCAATTTTACTAATGCATCAACACCTGCCTGAAATGCCTCTGCTTCGCCTTCTACTAGAAAATCGAAATCAGCAGCCAAAGGAGCAGTATCAAAAGCCGAAATAAATATTGCTTTAGGGCTTTCCTGCGGCTTGGCAATTACATCATAAGGGCGTTGGCGTAAATAGGTCCAAAGACCACTTTTTAATAGTTCCTCCTTAATTTCCTCACGAGAGAGACCATTCGGATCAGCCTTTTTAAAATTCTCGTACTGAATTTCAGTATCGGCTTGAATTACTACTTCTAAAATTTTCCTTCGTTCTCCTCTATTTACGGCAACTACCTTACCACTTACCGGTGATACAAAATTAATTTCAGTTGAATACTTATCGAAGAATAAAGGACTACCAGCCTTTACTTCAGCATCAACCTTAACTTTTAACTTTGGTGTTAATCCGGGAAAATCGGTTGGTTTAATTGCGTATGTCTCAGAACGATCAGCTTTTTCAAGAATTTTTTCAGCCTTTCCTATCAGCTTAATATCTAAGCCTTTTTTGATCTTTTTAACTTCAGACATGTTAAACTATTTGATTATATTAATTTGCGTCAAAATTAACTAAATTAAACTCTAATTCACAATCATTAACAAGCAAGCGCAATTGTATCAATACGATTGAGTTTTTTTATTAATATTTGTAAAAAAATTGCACACAAAGATATAAAGCAATTTCCTATTTTTGTAATTCTATGGTTTATTTTTAATCAGTATATATACATATCAATATGCCTAAAATTTTCTTTATTTACATTCTCCTATTTTTTACAATCACCCCAATTCAACTGATTGCTAGTCAGGACGATTTATATCCGACATACACTAATCTAATAAAGAAAGAAAGCATTCATACTGTTCAGATGTATCCTCTGGATTGGGAATTATCTTCTCCAATCATAGAATTAAATGGAGATAATAGGCTCTTATTTTCCTTTGATGAAATTGGAGAAAATATTCAGGATTACTCCTACCGAATCATTCATTGTGATAAAAATTGGCAAGTTTCTGACCTAAGTGAGTTTGATTATCTAGATGGATTTACTCAAAATCAGATTCAAAATTACCAACCCTCTTTTAATACCAATATAGATTACATTCATTATAGTCTAAAAATTCCAAATGATGACATCAAACTGAAGATATCTGGAAATTATGTATTGGAAGTATATGAAGACTTTGATCCTGAAAAAATAGTCATACAACAACGATTTATGATTATTGACACCAAAGTGGAAATAACAGGAGAAGTAAAACATCCTATTTCAATAGACAAAAGAGAAAGCCATCAGGAAGTTGATTTTAGCATTCTACATCCCAACTTTACTATTGATAATCCTCAAATGGATTTACATGTGGTGCTTTGCCAAAATGATCGCTTAGATGGAAGTGAAAAGATTTTAAGCCCACTTTTCATTCGTAAAAATGAATTAATTTTCGATTATGAATCCGAAAATGTTTTTCCAGGAGGAAATGAATTTAGAAATTTTGATCTGAAAAGTTTGAGATACCAAAGCCAGTTTATACGTAGAATTACCAAAGCGCAGGATACAACTAATGTATTGTTAGCTCCTGGAGAAAACCGCCATTTTAAGCAATACATTTTCGATAGAGATATTAATGGGAAATTTTTAATTGATGTTCAGGAACAAGATGAACCAGACACCGAAGCCGATTATGTATACGTTACATTTAGACTGCCTTTTGAGAACAAAATCCAATTTGGAGATATTTATGTTGATGGTGATTTTTGTAATTGGCAATGTACATCTAAGAATAAAATGGAATACGATTTCAAAACAAATTCATATAGAAAAACAATTTTCTTAAAACAAGGATATTACAATTACCTGTTCGCTACTCTCGACCACAATAACAAAATTCCTGATTTAGGCTATATTGAAGGAAATCACTGGGAAACTGAAAACAACTATGTGGTTTACGTTTATTACCATGATATTGCTATGAATTACGATATGCTCATCGGCTATAAAAGCATGAATTCTACAGCCAAATTCTAAGAAAATTAATATCGTGCACCATTCCATTGCCACTATATCCTAACATATTTTACCCACACACTGTTATATGTTGTAGAACTTAATACAGCTTAAAAAAAAATAATACTTTTGACTCCGAAATAAGGAGAATGACTATCTTGTTTTCTCAAATTTTAAATTTATAAATTATGACACCTGTGCTAAAAAATGGTCAAAAGGGATCTGGTTTACAGGTATTCAGTAGATGGAGCAGAAAATCTTATGCGGCTTTTGCAAGCATGAAAAAAGAAATAAAGATTTCCTGTATAAATACCAGCTATAATTTACTGGTAACATCAAAAGAATACGGATTTAGCGGATTTTGTTTTGTACCCGAAAACAGCCGGGATGGAAATGAATTGGATGAATTAGAAACGCAGAATATCGAAATCATTCAACGGATAGGTTTACACACATTAAACGATAAAACCTCCGAGCAGATAGAACATGAATTACCACGTACATTCGGTTCTTTCTTTTCATTTACATCCCATATTTTAAAATCTTAATTAAGAACCTAAGTTATGACTGAAATTAGAAACAACTGGACGTACGAAGAAGTTAAAAATATTTATGACCTTCCACTGCTCGATTTAGTGAATCGTGCCTCGAATATTCATAGAAAATACCATGATTCTACTAAAATGAACATGAACACCTTAATATCGGTTCGAACTGGTGCATGTTCACAGGATTGCAAATACTGCGCTCAATCAGCTCGATATGATACTCATGTAAAACCAAGTAAATTAACACTTAGTGATGTACTCGAACAGGCGAAAATAGCCAAAGAAAATGGTGTAAAAAGGGTATGTTTAAGTTCTGCCGGAAGAGATGGTAATCGTGATGATCGTTTCGATGAAATGGCTGAAATGATTACTGAAGTAAAAAAGATGGGACTCGAAGTTTGCTGTACCATAGGGATGCTTAATAAAGAAAAAGCTAAAAAACTAGCAGATCTTGGAATCACAGCAGTGAATCACAATATAGACACATCGGAACGTCATTATCCCAATATCACAACAACCAGGACTTATAACGAAAGGTTAGAAACTCTAGCCAACCTGCAGGAAGCCGGTATTTCGTATTGTTCAGGAGGAATTTTAGGAATGGGAGAAACAGATGAAGATAGAATGGAAATGCTTCGTACTCTTGCCAATCAAGAAAAACATCCTTATAACGTTCCCTTAAACTCGCTGGTACCAGTCGAAGGAACTCCTTTTTATGGTAAAAAAACGATAAATATTTTTGAGATGGTTCGTGCGGTCGCCACTGCCCGTATATTAATGCCTAAAACTGTTATTGCTTTTGCTGCCGGAAGAACACACTACAGTCAGGAAGGACAAGCGCTTTGTTTTTTGGCCGGAGCCAATTCTATCTTCTTCGGAGAAAAGCTGCTTACTGTAGAAAATATGACGGTGAACGAGGATCAGCACTTATTGAATACCATTGGAATGACCCCTACTCGTTATCATGAATTGACTACCATGAAGGAATAATAATCATTTATTCATTCCCATTTTATCTCAAATAATTTACAACTTACGATTCCATCTAAAAGATTAATTTTTTTAGATGGAGTCTCATTTCCCTTCTAGGAACTTTCAGATATTTTTTTGAGAAAGATAAAATACAAGCTTTCAATCTAACCAATTCTCCATACCCGAAAGTGTTTTACTAATATTGCTGATTCAATTCTTTTAAGCTATAATTTTCGTAAGTTCATAAACTCTATCACTAACCCAACTACCCGTTTATGAATCTACACAATAAATCAATCTCATTAGGAGAAGCTTTAATTCCCATAATATTTTTGATCATTCTTCTCAGTATTAATGCATTTGTGTTTGGCGATCAAGCTATTGAAGGCGCCAATCAATTTGCTTTATTATTTGCAGCAGCCATAGGTGGAATCATTGCCTTGTTACACGGCAAAAACTGGGATGATTTGCAATTTGGATTTGTGAAAAGCATTAGCTCTGCCATGCCTTCAATGTTGATTCTATTACTGATTGGTTCGCTCGCAGGAACATGGATGATCAGCGGAGTAGTTCCAGCTATGATTTATTATGGACTTGAATATCTAAATCCATCCCTTTTCCTTATGCTTTCCGTTGTAATCTGTGCTGTTGTTTCTCTAGTTACAGGAAGCTCATGGTCCACCATTGCAACCATAGGTGTAGCACTGCTTGGAGTTGGAAATGCCATGGAAATTAACAAAGCACTTGTATCAGGAGCAATTATATCAGGAGCCTATTTTGGCGATAAAGTCTCTCCTCTTTCTGACACCACTAATCTGGCATCTGCTATGGCTGAAGTTGATTTATTTGTGCACATCCGTTATATGATGTACACAACCATTCCCTCCCTTATTATTACGCTACTTTTATTTCTTGGAATTGGCTTTTTTAAACATGGCGAGATTCACCCCGAAAGTATTCGTGACGTACAAATCGCAATCAAAGAGAGTTTCCACATCAGTCCATGGTTATTTTTGGTTCCGGCTCTACTGTTTTATATTATCAGTAAAAAAGTACCAGCCATACCTGCTATTTTTGCAGGTACGTTAATTGGTGGAATATTTGCCATTATTTTTCAGCCTCAAATCATCCATCAACTTTCAAACAACACTTCTTATATGGCAGCCTCCTATCAAACGGTTATGCAATCTATTTTTACGGATATAAGTATTCCTGTAACAAACGAAAACATTCAGGATTTACTCTCCACAGGTGGCATGGCAGGAATGCTCAATACCATTTGGCTGATCTTAACAGCAATGGTATTTAGTGGTATACTGGAAGCTTCCGGAATACTAAAAAAAATCACAGAAACGATGCTAAAAGCAGTACATTCTACAGGTTCTTTAGTATGTACAACAGTAGTGAGCTGTGGTTTTTTAAACCTGACTGCCTCCGATCAATATATTTCTATTGTTGTCACCGGAAGAATGTTTTCAAAATCATATAAAGATCAGAATCTAAAACCAGAAGTTTTAAGCAGAACTCTGGAAGATTCAGGAACTGTTACCTCGGTACTCATTCCATGGAATACCTGTGGTGCTGCTCAGGCTGGAGCATTAGGCGTATCAACTATTGCCTTTGCACCTTACTGTTTTTTTAATATTATCAGTCCATTTATGTCTATCGCAGTTGCCTATTTGGATATTAAAATTAGACAATTGAACAATTCGGAATCAAAAACCATCAATCCAAAAAAACAAAACACAAATTAAAAGGATTTGTTCCTAGATAATAGAACCTTCTGTATCCATCAAAGTATGATAATATTCATGTATGAATTATTCCTTTTTTTTTACATTTGCTCTGAATGTAAAAGAAAATTAAAAACATAACCTTAAACAACATTATCATGCCAAAAGGTGTATACAATGTTCCGGTTGCAACAAATGAACCTATTTATTCATATGCACCAGGATCAACAGAAAGAGCTGAATTACAAGCTACAATTAAAAAAATGCGTTCTGAAGAAATCGACGTGCCTATGTATATCGGTAGCGAAGAAGTAAGAACGGGTGATAAAAGATCTATGAATCCTCCTC
>Ga0209013_10000432_pt1 | contig 36831 bp, 38 predicted proteins | sample Cruoilmetagenom2_FD_187291 | JGI IMG/M metagenome (GOLD analysis project Ga0209013, IMG submission 187291) | Oil polluted marine microbial communities from Coal Oil Point, Santa Barbara, California, USA - Sample 2 (SPAdes) (version 2) | ecosystem: Environmental > Aquatic > Marine > Oil seeps ...
GCCGCGACAAGGATGGCCTCCTTAGAGTCGGCATATGCGAAACTGGCCGCCGGCTCGCGCACCGTTCGCATGACATCAGCAACGTCGGCGACGCGCACCATTTGGCCCGCAGATCCATTGCGAACGGGAATTCTGCGAATGCGCCCAAGTGATTTTATTTCGCCGGTAACCTCGACGAGAAAATCTGTGTTCGACCCTCTTATCTGACCCGCTCGCACCTTGGTATCGGCATTGGTGATCGCTCGAGACACTTCACCAACGGTCAGACCCAAGGACGTCAGCTTGCGTGGGTCAATGGTAACAAGGATCTCTTCTTCCTGGGCACCGTAGATGTGGACCTGCTTCGTGCCAGCAAGCGCCCGCAGCCGATCTTGTAAAATTTCGGCATACCGGCGCGATATTGCTGCTGTGACGTTGGCGCCGGGCGCGGCCTGGATGGCGCTTATGGCTGAAAACGCGCCGACTCGGTCGTCATCAAATTCCGGCTCGGGCACTCCGGCGGGGAAATTGCGCGCTGCGTCTGACAGTGCATCGCGCACTTCCGACCAAATCTGCTCGATCCGCGGCTTTGAGAGGTTCCACGCGAGCTCGACCTGAACAACCGAGATGCCGGTCCGCGAGGTTGACTTGACCTCCTTGATCTCGGGGATCTTTTTTAATTCGTCTTCTATTTTTTCCGTAACCAGTGCCTCGACGCGCGCTGGATCCGCGCCTGGATAAGGAGTGACAATAGTCGCGAAGATGTTGGTGATCGTCGGGTCTTCCTGCCGGCCTATCGAGACCAGAGCCGATATACCGGCCGCGAGGATCATCAATACCGTCAGCGCAAAGATGCGTCTGTTGCGAAAGAAAAGCGTAGCCATGACTTTCACTCCTTGCCGGATAAGATAGCCGCCAGGGCCACCCTTTGCCCTGGGATGATCCGGTTCGTACCGTTGATGACGACACGAGTTTCTTTTCCGAGATTACCGCGAACGAAGGCGCGGCCTTCTTCGACATGGAGGACTTCGACAGTCTCACGCACGATTGACGGGCCGTCCTCGCGCCTGACAACGGTGAGTACGGTCCACAGGCCCTTTGAGCCTTCACTCAAGGAACTTATGGGCAACCACGCCCCTCGCGATGAGACCGGACGCTCAACGACCAGTTCAACAATTTCGCCAAAAGGAACGTCTTCTGCTTCGTTGACCTCAAACAGAGCGATCACCGTGCGCGTACCGGTCTGCAGGTCAGGACGAGTAGAGATCAATCTTCCGTCGAAACTCCGCTCGCCCGAAACAAGGCGATAGCTTTGGTCGGCCGCAATTGAGTGTGAGGCGTCAACGGAAACGCCGACACGAACACGCCGAACGCCGGCCTCTACCAAATCGACGACTGCGGTCCCCGCACGAACCACGGAACCTTCATCAATGCTGCGAGATGCCACCGTACCAGAGTAGGGGGCTTTGAGCTCCGACTTGCCAATGTCGATATCAATGGTCTCGATCGCTGCATTCAACCGGCGAATCGCCGACGAAAGTCGCGCAGCGTTGAATCGGGCCTCATCGTACTTTTGCTCCGATTGCCAACCTTTCTTCTTAAGTGCGCTTTGCCGTGACAGCGTGACGGAAGCCAAATCGAACTGCGCTTTCAATTCTTGGAGACGCGCCTCGAGCCCTCGACGTTCCGATCTGAGTTTTGACGCGTCCTGCCTTGCGACCACGTGCCCGCGAGACACTAGGTCGCCTTCGTCGAACACGACCTCAGTTACGAGCCCCGGACGCTCAAATGAAAGTCGGGTTTGCCTGGCCGGTTCGAGCAACCCCACGAAGCGTTCTTTGACGGTGTATGCATCGCGCAGATCAATGCTACGCGTGTCGACAACCAGCGGCGGATTGGGTTCGGGCTGCCGCTCCGCGCTCGCCCGGCCGTGCAGTGCCACTATTCCACCGACCATGGCGACAACGAACATCAGCCCGGCCAATGTCAGAAAAAGTCCGCGTTGCCAGCCACTTAAGGCTCCAGAGCCGGCCGTAAACGATTCAGTTTTAGACATGACCTAAGATCCTTGCTTGCAGCAGCACCTTGAATGTTCGTGGCGCTAACATATGTTAGGGCAGCTCACATTGCAAGCAAAAGTTAGACGCGCTAACATGTCAAGAAATCGTGAGGACGAGAGATGACCGAAACGAGGAAGCCGGACCCTGAGGCCGTTTACGCGAAGGCTGGGTACCATCATGGCGGCTTGCGGGAGGCTCTGATCGCGGCGGCATTGCAGCTTGTCGTCGAGCGGGGAGCTGAAAACTTCTCACTGGCCGACGCTTGCCGCCTCGCTGGCGTATCGACAGCGGCTCCCTACCGGCACTTCCGTGACCGCGATGAGCTCATGGCCGAAGTGACGGCGCGTGGGTTTGATGCTTTATCCGCCAACAACATGCGTGCAATTCAAGCGCATAGAGAGGGCTCGCTTGAGGCTATCGTGGCCATGGGGCAGGCTTATATAAAATTTGCCGTTACACAGCAGTGTCTATTTCGTTTGATGTTTGGGCAGGATCCATCTTTGGGAGAAGTTGAGAAGGTCGCTGAACAAGGGCGCAGCTGCTTCGGCAAGCTCATCGCGCAGATTACAAAGTACTGCGAGGCTAATGAGATCGATGGAGACCCAAACGCCATCGCTCTCAAAATGTGGACCTTTGTTCATGGTGCTTCAGCGCTTATGATCGACGGGAAATATGCGCTGATTGCACCCGGAGTAGACATTGATGAAATGATCGCAACGACGGTACCATTGCTTCTCGCTCAGCCGGCTCAGAGTAATGGTAACGTCGAATTAAGTTCGGATGTTTCCTCCTAAGTGCTATCCAAAACGTCAGAACAACATCGAGCCCGACCCATCGCCTAATTGTCGATATCGGCCTTGATAGGCAGCGCTCGGCGCACATCTACGGAACTCGTCTGGGTTGCTTCGGCCGCTGACTGGCGAGCCCAGCCTGAAGATGCGCAACGGTTCGCGCGCTCGATGCCCATCATGTGAGGACAAGTCTATGACCAAGCCTGCTAAACTGCCGTTTCTCTTGGCGACGGCCATTGCTGCTACGATCATTGCGACGCCTGCAAGCGCCATCAAATGCGTTAAGGGATATCAGCGCGTACAGGGTAATTTGCTGGCAACACCTTATTGCCAAGACCAGTATCTTGCCCAAGTTGCGCGCGAGTACGGCATAAGGGCATCCGCATCAAAAATCCGCAATAATCCCAACTTTAAGAAAGAAGTGTGCCGCACCGTCTTTACTGACATTCGCGTCCAAATGACATGCTTGAATGCGGGCGTCCCAGAGGGAAGACGCGGCCATTAGTGCAGCAGGCGGCTCTGGAACTTAGGCGTTGCGGTAGTCTGGCTCGCACTCCAACTCAGAAACGGTCTGGAAACTAGCAAGTGCTGCGAACGCGCTGCCCAATGCTAACGCAATCGAGTTATGACTCTTGCGTGCCTATGGGATGATTGCGTTTCTCGACAAATTGTCGCCGCGGACTTGAGATCGAGTGATCCGCGCAGGGTAATAGCATCACTAATTGTCTTGTTTTGGATCACGATAATACGGGAGGCATAATTATGTTCAGTAGCGACACTAACAAAACTCATTCAAATCTTCCCAAGCCACCTGGTTTGCCGGGGCGCTCTGGCATAAAACCTACCGCGACGGGTCGGGCCGAAAGTTCCACGGCAAATCCTTCGGCCGCCTCGGGCATCTCCGTCATTGGCAACGATCTCACGATTTTAGGAGAGAAGATCACGATCATCTCTCAGAACAAACTTCAAGTCGATGGTCACGTACATGGCGATGTACATGGTAAACAAGTGGTGATCAGCAAGGATGGTTCGGTAACCGGCAAGGTTTGCGCAGAGAAAATCGAGGTCCGCGGGGGCGTAAGCGGGTCCATCCGGGCGTTGACTGTCGCGCTTCATGATTCAGCTAAAGTCGACGGCGACATCATGCACCAGACGTTATCGATCTCTGAAGGGGCCGAGTTCGATGGCCGCGTACAGCGAACCAAGGACAAGAACGATCTTGTTCCCGTTCTTGATGCAGAGGCCTTCGCAAGTCAGCCAGCCAACAGCACTGGCGAGGCCAACCACGCCGACACATATAATGGTGATTTGAGTCTAAGCTAAATCAACTGACCGACATGGGACTGGACCGCAAAACCGTTACAGCTCTTAACCCGATGCTGGGGCTGTTCGATCTAGAGCGTGTCTCGAGCCGCTAAAGCACCGAACTGAAGATCAAAAGTCGGCAACTAGAAGAACGCAGCATCGCCAGCCGGGGTAGAAGGTAGCGACCTGTCCCCCTGGGTGGTGATGCTGTTATTCGCTTAGCAACAACAGCAATCTCCTAGCACCCGTGTGAAGTTGGCTACGGGTCGTCGTGTGCGGACGGCCTCGACGTGCACTGCAGACCTCCGATTTAGCCGCAAAAAATTTCCGGTTCGAGAGAATACCCCATCCGACCGTAAGGGGCTTCATGGTTAACACCGTCTCCAGGCTCGTCCCATCTTTGGCTACTGGGTGTGCGTCAGCCAACCAACCGATCGCTCGCCTAGCGGCCACCTACCTTTGAGCCGCTCGGCTCCCGTTTAACACATTGTTTTATCAGGGGCTTTTTTCGACCCAAAAAAGTGTTTTGGGGTTCCCTGCGAAACAGCTGCGAACGGCACCCGCCCCTACTGTGAGCCCATCAGCTCAGAAGAAGGGTCGCGGACGTGACAGTAGCAAACGACACATTTCGGATCCCCGGCGGCAAGACGGGCGTGCTTTTGATCCATGGCCTGTGTGGCACCCCTGCTGAGATGCGCTTTGCTGCCATGGGCCTGGCAAAAGCTGGCTACACGGTCCACTGCCCGCAGCTTGCCGGCCACGGCGGCCGCACCCAGGACGTCGCTGAGACCACCTGGCAGGATTGGTATCAGAGCGCCGAAGCCGCACTCGATGAGATCCGCAAAGAATGTGACACGGTCATCGTTGGTGGCCTTTGCCTGGGCAGCATCGTTGGGTTGCATCTGGCCGCGAACCACCCCGAAAAGGTGCAGGGTGTGGCGCTGTTCTCCCCCACCTTGAAGATCAACGGCTGGGCCATGCCCCGCTACACCAAGCTCTTCTCCCTGGTCCGGCACAACTGGGTGGCAAGGCTGATGCATTTCCCCGATGCTGAATCGCTTGGCATCAAGTGTGACCGGGTTCGTACTTTCGTCCGCGCTGCGCTGGAAAGCTCAGATGGTTCGGAAATGGGCACTGCCGGTGTTCCGGGCGCCATGGTCCTGGAGCACTGCAGGATGGTGCGGGCGGCTAAGGCCATCTTGAAGAAGATCAAGCAGCCCACGATCATCATCCACTCCCGCGAGGATGACTACGCTGATCTCAACAACGCTGTCTACCTGCAGGAAAAGCTCCCCGGCACCGTCGACATGGTCGTACTCGAGGACAGCTATCACATGATCACGCTCGACAAAGAGCGTCACGTTGTAGTCGAGCGCACCCGCGCCTTCATCGAGCGCGTTGTTGGTGAAATTGGCAACGTCGCCGCCAATGCCGCGCCGGCTGCTCTCAAGCTTGCGGCGTAAGTCAGTACGGATCAAAGCCTGCGTCTGCAAGAAGGCCGCTTTGTCCGTCGTGCTGACCCGGGCGTAAGCACAATCCGAAAGAGGCAGCCCCTTTCACCCGTTGCGATTGGCTTTCTGACTTCAAGTGTGCACAACTACAGCTTCCGACTTTCCCCATTTTGATCACGACCGTTCGAGGCGAAGCGATGAAAGGCAGCGCTGGTGCCATCGATAGCTGTTATTGGCAAGCGGACAGAGAAACTCGAGAGGTCTCACCGGCACTGTCTGGCGACATCAAGGTCGATGTTGCGATAATTGGCGGCGGCTTCACTGGGCTGTCGGCTGCCTATCATCTTAAGGCGGACGAACCGGGGCTCAACGTCGCCGTCCTTGAGGCCGAGACGGCCGGTTTTGGCGCCAGCGGACGCAACGCGGGCTTCGTTATGACGCTCTTCGGCGCCTCGGTCTTCCAGATGAAGGCGCTGCACGGAAAAGGCCGGCTACGCGAAGCGCACCAGTACATGGTGAGCGCAATCTCAACACTCGAAGCAATGATCGCCGAACACGCGATTGACTGCGATTACGAGCGAACCGGTTTCCTCAAGGTTGCGACTGCTCCCGCTTACATCTCGCGAATTCAAGACGAAATCGAATTGTTTCAATCGCTAGGGATTGGCGGTTTCGAGTGGCTCGACCGCGGATCGCTAGCCGAGCGGGTTCGCTCTCCCATATTTCTCGGTGCTAGCTGGGAGCCAGGTTGCGGGCTCCTCAACCCCGCCAAGTGGCTCGATGGTTTAAGGCACCTGGCATGCTCAAACGGTGTCCGCTTGTTTGAGGGCACGCGCGTAACCGAGGTACGGCGAGAGAACGGTCGATTTAGGCTCACAAGCGATCACGGAACGGCGTCAGCGGAGAAGCTTGTCTTCGCGACTAACGCCTATACCCATCTCATCCCTGGCATGCGATCCAAGCAGCTACCGGCCTTCACCTACATCGTAGTGACAGAGCCCCTGAGCGAAGACCAGCGTACGGCGATCGGTTGGGCAGGAAGAGAGGGAGTGGAGGACGGGCGCAACTTCATGCACTACTATCGTCTCACTCGCGATGGCAGAATTCTAGCAGGTGGTGGCCCTGGGTTCATTCCCTTCGCCGGTCGGATGGACAATGATGCCAGACCGAAGGCATGGAGCCACCTAGAGCGTTTCATTGGTGAGACGTTTCCGCCGCTTCGGAACATTCCCATAGCGCATCGTTGGGGTGGAGCCTTTTCTGTGACACTAAATTCCACGCCTCAGATCGGAACTCTTCACGGGGGAGGTGCGGTGTATTCGATTGGATGCACAGGGCACGGTGTGGCCATGACCCATATGAATGGCCGCATTATTCGCGATCTTATTCTTGAGCGAAGAACGAAACTTACAGATCTCTGGTTCGTCAACCGTCGCTCCCTACCAATACCTCCTGAACCGTTTAGGGCTATCGGAGCGAAATCCGTTATGGCGGCGATGGCCTTCGATGACTGGTGGTGCAATCGGCGCAACACGCAGCGAGGATGATTCTTCAGCAAAAAAAGACCGCGCTAGTCTGAAGCCTTAAAACCTGCCGCTTGATGAGCACCATCACAAAACGGCTTATTCTTAGAATGTCCGCACCGGCAAAGGAATGTCTGTTTGGTGTGCACTATTGTATGTCCGGAGCCGCAACAGACTTCGAGGTTTCCCTCGACCTTTAGTGGACCATCTTTTATGGGTGCGACTGCCAATGGCCCGCCCCGCTCAGCAAGCGGTTCTGAGGACTTGCTTGCCGGTTCGCCCGTTGCCGCGAACGCGGCCTTTACGTGGGCACCATCACAGTAGGGCTTATTCTCCGACTCACCGCACCGGCAAAGAGTTGCGCGCAAGCCAGCTCTCTCTCCACTTATTCTGACATCAGCATGAACAGCATACGGCCCGTTTTCGCGAACATGAATCGTATTGACCTCAGGCGCGGCTTCGTCTGGCTTACCATCCTTGCGCTTGTAGGTAATTGCTCCAGAGGGGCAATTACGGGCTAGCGCCGCGATCTCCTCGGCGCCCGCTGAGTTGGGGTGAATCCAACCACCGCGCGCATTAGCACGGAACACCTCTGGTAACGTCAGTACGCAGGCACGCGAGTGGATGCACTTTCTTCCTTCGAACGATATGTCGATCTCTTTGCCCTCATAGGTCTTGGTACTCATGGCTTCCCTTCCCTTCGAGAAGCTCCACGAAATGGAGACCCTCGAATGTGGCTCCTAACCTCTCAGCCCACGTGCAAACTAGGTCACTTCTATCGCCACTGAGCATAACACAAGACCGCCGCAGATAGAGTGACAGCTCAAGGGCCAATCGGAGTTACATCGGTCGTGCCGGACCAACTTCAAAAGCTTTTTTCGCTCCAAGGAGCCTGACTTCAACCTTTGCCCAATTCTTGGCTTAATAGCCAGCGCTCCATGGCTCCCGCGCAGCCCGCGCCACCACCATAGAGAACTGTTCGTCAACAAGCCTCAGCATCAGATGTCAAAGCGGAATGGTCCGGCTCGTGTTGCGATGCGCGACCAATATCACGGCGCAAATTCTAGATGTCATGATAGGCTGCGTCTCGCCCCGTCCGTCCTCGCATCTGCAGCGCAGGAGCGGCAGGAAGTATTTGAGCGTCCGCTGAAGCACCAACTTCCGCGCACCGGCCAGGATATCAGATCATGCTTGGGGCCAGCCGCTCTAATTACGATGGCGCTCTGTGTCATCTTGCTCGGCCTAACCAGTTGCGCAAGCACAAGTCGTCTACCAGCCGTCCCCTTATCTCTCGCGACCAAAACGAAGCTTTTAGATATTCCAGACGCGAGGTTCTATGCGGTCGGCGATACGGACAAACTACTTGCTTTTGCTGAGAAGGTTTACGAACGGCGCAGCCGCGCCGGACTCTCTGCAAAAACATCTAGCGTTCTCGCGATTTCCGGCGGTGGAGATGACGGCGCATTCGGTGGCGGCCTCCTCCTTGGATGGAGTGAGCGGGGTGATCGACCAGAGTTTGACACGGTGACCGGAATAAGTACCGGCGCCCTCACGGCGCCATTCGCGTTTCTTGGTTCGGGATACGACCCAGCGATCAGACAAGTCTATACGAACACCGACGCGGACGACATCTTTGAGAAGCGAAATCTGCTGGCGATCGTTGCCAGCGACGCAATGGCCGATACGACCCCATTGCGCAACATGATCGCCCGCTTCGTCGACGATAAATTGATCGGGAGGATTGCCGAGCAGTATCAAAAAGGCCGTTTACTGCTCATCATGACAACAAACTTGGATCAGGGGCGTGCCGTCATTTGGAATATCGGCGCCATTGCAGAAAGCGGGCACCCACGCACGCGCCAACTCATCGTCGACATCTTGCTTGCGTCCGCGTCATTGCCAGGCGCTTTTCCGCCGGTGATGATCGACATCACTGTCGACGGAAAACGCTATCAAGAAATGCATGTGGACGGGGGAGCGATTTCTCAAGCCTTCCTGTATCCACCCTCTTTGTCGTTCAAGAAAGTCAAAGAGATCTTGAAGGCCGATGGCCTGAAATACAAGAAACACAAACGGATCGCCTACATCATACGCAACGGTCGGCTTTATCGACCTGAAGCGAACGTCGAACGCAGCACGTTAGCTATTCTCACTCAGACAACGACAACCATGACGGCAGCAAGCGGCGTCAACGACACCTATCGCATCTACCTCACGACAAAGCGGGACGGCGTCGACTTCAATCTGGCGTACATCGCTGACGACTTCGCCCTTCCTTATAAGGGGCCCTTTGACAAAGGCTACATGACAGCCCTTTTCGACTATGGCTTCCAGCAGGGCTTGGCTGGATATCCTTGGCAAAAAACTCCTCCGGGATACGCGGAATGAGTAGAATGGCAAGTCAGAGAGTGAACTCATAATTCTGGTGCCCCGCACAGCAACGAGCCACTGCAAGGAGGACGTGAAGTTATGAGCCAACGGCTGATTTGGTTCCTTGCCGGTGCGGCGTGCGCTTCAATGGCCTGGTTTGTCATTTTGATGGCGATTAATGAAGGCCTACTGCAGGTGCTTATGGGGCTCACTGGTTAGTTAGGTTTTCGATAGGCTTGCCCCGGTTCCAACTCAAGAAACGCCCATCGCGTGTTGGCGAAGCTCAAAAATTCTTAGAGAATTGCAAGCGGCTTCCGGCCGCCCTCTACTCGTTTGCGCCGCTGATCATCGGCGGTCCTGTAGTGAATCTAACCTATCAAGCAATTGAGTGAGTGGTGCAGAGCTGATCCGGCCCGGATCATGATAGGGGTCGCTGGCCGCATAAATCAGCATCGCGGTGACGCCTGCTGCAAAGTAGAAAAGACTCGAGAAGATGACGTTGATCGGCCGCCATTCAAACACGCCGACCAGAACTGCCAGGAAGCTGAATGAAATAATAAAGAAGATCCAGAAGGGACTTGTAACGTGTTTTTCCATAGTCCCGATACGCTTCTTGCCGCGAGCATCAATCAGTTTGGCGCAGGATCTCTGGAACTCAGATTTGACCCAAATCCTTTCTGGTGATTGATCCGCATCCGGGGCCATTTGCCGGCAAATCTTGAGGAGCAGCTGGTTCGTAACTTCCGCTGTCTCATTAGCCGCTTCTGGGTGATCCAGATCATTCACCGAAGCCTTCATGTATTGACGAATGTTGTCTTGGACAGCCCTAGCATTTGCAATGCCGGGTGCGTTGGCAGCCAGAACATACAAGGTGCCCATAAGCCGTGCCTCCTCGAGTAGGTTCTTCTTCGTCTCCACGTAATGCGCGGTGGTGGAACCAAAAATTAATCCAACGGCGATGCCGAAGATTGCAGAGACACGAAAGCCGACGACCCCAGCCAACTCTTTTGTGTCATCAGCTTTGTAATGGGAGAATACAGCACGGCCAACGGCCTGTAGGATGAGACCGATGACAGTGCTGAAAACACCAGCCAATAAAACATAAAGAGTAATCGTGCTCACGTGGCCCTCAGTCTAGAAGAGGCCTCAGTCCGCAAATCGTTGCCAGCCGCCTCGTTCTGGACGTCGCTTCAATAACAGATCACCATTTAGGTTGAAACAAATCGTAGGCTGGATTAAACGCCAACCACATTACTCATCGGGTACAGCTCGCGGTCTGACCAAATAGTACTGCTTTTGATTTGTTAGAGACGACGGGCCGTTCATTGATCTCCTGGGCGCGCTCGTAGGCACACTTCACCGCGGGCCTCGCCTTCATAGCCCCAAACCAACGCCTCACATGTACAAACTCGTTTAGGTTTTGCTGCTGGCGTTTGTGCGGCACGATCCAGGGGTAAACTGCCATGTCGGCGATCGAGTAATCCCCCGCAATATAATCTCGGTCAGCGAGGCGCTTATCCAGCACGCCATAGAGTCGATTGGTCTCATTCACGTAGCGCTCCATCGCGTAGGGGATGCGCTCGGGTGCATACTGCACAAAATGATGGTTCTGCCCAGCCATGGGGCCTAGTCCACCCATCTGCCAGTAGAGCCACTGTAAGACCTCGAAGCGTCCGCGCACGTCCGTCGGTAAGAACTTGCCAGTCTTCTCCGCGAGGTACTGCAAAATTGCACCCGATTCGAAAATACTTATCGGCACGCCGCCATCTGCAGGTGCCGTATCCACAATCGCCGGAATCCGATTGTTTGGCGCAATGCGCAGGAAGTCAGGCTCAAACTGTTCGCCATTGCTGATGTTGATGGGCAGAATGCGATGTGGAACCCGCGCCTCTTCTAGAAAGATCAAGACTTTGTGGCCGTTAGGCGTGGTCCAGTAGTAGAGATCGATCATTTGCTCCTCGGCTTCGTTGTTCGAACAAAGGCGGCCGGCGAAGTGTGTGTGACACGACGAAGGCTGCGTGGCCGCGCATGACAACCGTAAAGCCCGCGGTTTTCTAACACGGTACCAAAGAGCGTATCGACCATCGCCCAGGATTGTATGGTGGCAGGAAGCGCAACCTTGTCGCGTTCTTCTTCCCCTAACATAAACGTGGCACAGATTGGCATTTTCAAAGACCTCCAAGAATTGCGGGCGGTGAAATAATGATCACCGCCCGATATTATCGTGTTGCCGCTTAGCTTAGCTGTGCGGGATCAGAATGCTCGATCCGCTTCCAGGCCTTATTCGCCTTCTCGATGTTGCCGGGAACATCTTCGAGCCAGGTCTTCTGAATGTCCTCGTTGAGGTTTAGATAAAGCTGGCCGTCGACGATCTTCCAGTAACGCGGATCACCATCGAACTTGGCGCCAACCGAAACACCAAAGGCGCAGAATCCGTCGAACGCCGGCACATATTTGTCCCGATTGGCTTCGAATGCCTTCAGGTTCTCAGCGCTAGCAAAGCGGTAAGTGGCGTTATTGTAGACCTTTGAGAACTTCGCTGAGCCTTGGACCGGTTTTCCTTCCGCAAAGTAGGCAACGGTATCGTAGCCGTGAACGGCAACGCCTGGTCCGGCCAGGGTCCTGCCGGGTGCGACATTGATTTCAGCGACGGCTAAGGCACTGGTCGGCGCTGCGGCGAAGGCAACGGCTGCCAGTGCGATGGCGAGAGTGAAAGACTTTAACGCGATCATGGCGCAGTTCCTTTCGACTTAGGTGCAGCCCGGGAAGGGCGTTCAGGTTTGGGGTCATCCCCTGAGGAGCGCCCTACTGTTAGAAAGAAGTGGCGCCAATTTTTCTTGGTCCCGCTCAGATTTGCTCGCCAGCAGCTCAAAGGCTGAGCGCGTTCCGGGCAGCGATTGTTGGCCAGCTTCGGTTGTCACGACCCACATGAATGCGGCAGTGCACGACAAGGCCGTCACGACACGGGCGGGCGACCTCTTTTTTTCGTGTTCCAATCCGCCAAGCATCTCGCTCGTGCTCCGTTCACTTCGCTCGGCCGTAGGGCCGACGCGGATGAAGTTAGGGCGCACGCCGAGTTGAAATAATATGCTAGATATGCAACTTGCTATTCCAATAAGTGGAACTATAAATTGGATCGTTTCAACGAGCTAAAGGTCTTCACCTCTGTCGCCGAGACCGGCGGCTTTGCAAAGGCTGCTGCGCGTTTGCGTTCTTCAGCTCCTGCCGTCACGCGAACTGTGGCAGCACTTGAACAGCGGCTGGGCGTACAGCTCTTTAATCGCACAACACGTCGGGTCAGCATGACGGAGGCCGGCCGTAGGTTTTTAGAACACGCGCGTCGCATTTTGAACGATCTCGACGTCGCCGAGAGCGAGCTTGTCGGCGAAAGCAGCATGCCCTCTGGACATCTGACCATCACGTCTCCAGTCACCATGGGCAGAATGGTATTGCCATCAATCGTGACGGACTTTCTTCTTGCGCATCCCCTTGTGACCACGAAGGTGCTGCTGGTCGATCGTATTACAAACTTGATCGAAGAAGGCATCGACGTTGGTTTACGTGTGGGACAGCTTCCTGACTCAAGCATCATTGCGCGTCAAATAGGAGAGGTTCGGCGCATCTTTGTTGCAAGCCCCGCATACCTTTCAGAGCATCGCGCACCAAAAGATCCAGCGGATCTGAAAGTTCATTTCATGATCGCCTTCACTGGCCTCATGCCAAACAGGGAATGGGTTTTTAGCGATGGCAAAGCCGCTCGGCGCATAGCTCTTAAGCCTCGCTTTGAAATCAATGATGCCGCTGCAGCCATTGCTGCCGCGGAAAGTGGCGGGGGTATCACGATCGCATTATCGTATATGGTTGCCCGTCACATCAGGGAGCGGCGGCTTGTACAGGTCCTCGAAGCTTTCGCGCCGCCGGCTGTGCCAGTGCAGTTGGTATACCCGGAAAGCCGATTGGTCGCACCAAAGGTGCGCGCGTTCGTCGATTACGCGGCGCCGAAACTGCGCGCTGCACTACAGGGTCTTAGCCCTTCATCAAAACGACCCGTGCCGCCATCACGACGGAAGTCGACGTAAGGGCTGCTTTCGCGCTCTTCCCTAGAGACTACTGATTACCTGCGGCGCTCAGCCCGCGCCACCGCCCGCACATTTGAGCCAACATCGTCGCCTTGGATTTCCCCGTGTTTACCGAGACCACGCAGCCGCCAGCCATTTCTTCTCGTCGCGGAAACCGGAAAAATCGATACGCCTTACAATTCCGTTATACGGAATAGTAAATTTCGCAAATCGAATATTCTTTCAGATATTAGATTGGTTCACCCTCCTGGCGTCGATGGCAAAGCGGGCGCGACGGCAACAGGCCGGGACAGACAACCCCGAGCCCGACAGCCGCAGTAGCCACCCAGCTAAATCGCCGAAACTGACGTAAAGAGGAGACGAGCCATGAAGTCCTTAAGTAGTAGCAAAAAATTTCTGCTGACGGGTGCCGCCGTCATTGCAACGTCCTTGTCGCTAGCACTCATCAATCATGCATCCCCGTCTTTCGCGCAGGAGACTGCGAAGCCCCAGGCGACGTCAAACACGACTTCGGTTCGCTACCATACCGTTTCAATAGACGGCGTTGACGTGTTCTATCGCGACGCAGGTCGCAAAGATGCTCCGGCACTCTTATTGCTGCACGGCTTCCCCACGTCGTCGCACATGTACCGTAACTTGATCCCAGCCTTGGCCGATAAGTACCGCGTCATCGCACCGGACTATCCGGGTTTCGGCCAAAGTGCCATGCCGGACCCTGAAAAATTTTCGTACACGTTTGACAACTACGCAAAGCTCGCTGAGCGCCTCACCGAAAAGCTTGGAGTTGACCGTTATGCGCTCTACGTCATGGATTACGGAGCACCTGTCGGCTTCCGCCTCGCCGCCAAGCACCCAGAGCGGGTAACGGCACTCATAGTGCAGAACGGCAACGCTTATGTGGAAGGCATTCAGAAGTTCTGGGAGCCTATCCAGAAGTATTGGGCTTCTGGCAGCAATGAAGATCGAGAGGCTATTCGCTGGCTAACCTCCCTCAAGGCGACCAAGTGGCAGTACACTCACGGCGTACCCGATACGACGCTTGTCAGCCCCGATTCTTGGACGATGGACCAGGCACGACTCGATCGGCCCGGCAACCAAGAAATCCAGCTCGATCTTTTCTATGACTACCGGACCAATATTCCACTCTATCCCGAGTGGCAGGCGTATTTCCGCAAGCATCAGCCTCCGACGCTCGTCGTCTGGGGTAGGAATGATCAGATCTTTGTCGTCGACGGCGCAGATCCCTACAAGCGAGACTTGCCGAACGCCGAAATGCATCTGATCGACACGGGGCACTTCGCCTTGGAGACACATGGTCCGGAAATTGCCGGCCTCATCCGCGACTTCCTTGGCCGCAGCCTCCCGGTGAAGAATGCCGCAAGATGAGCACTAAGTACCAAAAGCAATGGTCCGGGTGAGAGACATCGCCTTCCATCCGGGCCACCTTTTGTGCGTCACCCACGACCCGTAAGGAGATTAGACATGCCATCGCGCCCACCACTTCCCCCGTTTGCGAACGAGACTGCAATTCAAAAGGTTCGAATGGCGGAGGATGCCTGGAATACACGCAACCCACAACGCGTCGCCCAAGCCTACACGGTCGATAGTCAATGGCGTAACCGCGCAGAGTTCCCCAAGGGTCGCGAGCAAATCGAGCAGTTCTTGCAGAGCAAGTGGGCGCGCGAGCTTGATTACCGTATCATCAAAGAAATCTGGACTTTTGCTGGCAACAGAATTGCGGTCCGCTTTGCCTACGAGTGGCACGACGATAGCGGCCACTGGTTCCGCTCCTAAGGCAACGAGAATTTGGGATTCGACGCACACAGCTTGATGCGCCGGCGCTTCGCGAGCATCGACGACAAGCCGATTGCTGAAAGCGAACGCGAGTATCACTGGCCACTGGGACCACGCCCTGCAGACCATCCCAGCTTAAGCGAACTGGGTCTCTAACGCTGAAAGCAAGGCACAGCTGATTGGTTGCCTGCACTAAGAGAATATTGTCATGGTTCACAAGTTTGCAGAGATCGCTTTTACGCCAGATGTTAAGAAGGCGCAGGAGGCCAACGGCAGCCGCCGCAGCTACGCGCGCTTAGAATCGGGTGAAGTGCACCATGATGTGCTTGGCCCGAGGGAAGCCACATTCATCGCCCAGCGCGACAGCTTCTACATGGCAACTACCAGCGAAACCGGTTGGCCGTATATTCAGCATCGCGGTGGTCCCCGCGGCTTCCTGCGTGTTCTGGATGAGAAAACCGTCGGATTTGCAGACTTTCGCGGCAACCGTCAGTACATCAGCGTCGGCAACCTCAAGGCCAATGATCGCGTATCGCTGATACTAATGGATTATCCGAACCGGGCGCGGCTTAAAATCCTTGGTAGGGCGCGCTTGGTTGGCCTCGATGAGCAAGACATTCTAGATCGTTTATCACTGCCAGACTATCAGGTCGTCGTTGAGAGGGGTTTTCGAATTGCCATCGAGGCATTTGACTGGAACTGCCCGCAGCACATTACGCCCCGGTTCACACCGGCTGAAATTAAGACGATAATCACTCCGCTGCAACAACGCGTCGCCGAGCTCGAACAGATGCTGGGCGAGAAACCTTAGCCCACGCGCAGACAGCCCGATATGTATCGCATTAAGCGGATCTATGAGCCGGCCGTGAAATCCGATCGCTATCGCATCCTGGTCGAACGCTTGTGGCCGCGAGGTATGACAAAGGCGAGAGCAGGCTTGCACGACTGGTTAAAGGACGTCGCTCCCAGTTCCGACTTGCGCAGGTGGTATGATCATGACCTGACCCGCTGGGACGAATTCAAGGAGCGCTATCGGGCGGAGCTGGCCAGTAGGCAGGACCTTCTCGATCAACTGCGCGCATTGCACGCGCGTGGTCCAGTTACTCTGGTATTTGCTGCAAAGGACGAGCAACACAGTGGCGCCTCTGTCTTGAAGGACGTTCTTGATACTTATTAACTCTATCGCTGGACCCAAAGTGATCGCGCGACAAGTTGGCCCTGATGGGTCACCTAAGCGGCGACGACCATGTGCCTTGGATACCAATCACCGCCGAACATTCCCTCCATTCTGATTTTGATCAATGACGCCCTCGGTTCGCGCGTGCGCATTTCCGGATGCACTGGTTATCTCAGCGGCTCGAGAAAGCGGGAAGCCACCGAGCGCTGCCCCCGCAGAAAACGAGAACAGACGGAGCACATGATGATAGACGATCATTTTTGGCCATCCATGTATCCCGGTATCGCGGTCGGACTGTTGGTCGGTCTCTCCGGGGGCAATCTTGTGTCAACGATCCTTGGTGCAGCCGGCGGTCTCGCGGGCAGCATAGTGCTTTACATTATTTTTGCGTGGGCCGGCTTAGAGGACAGCATACTGTCTCTAATCGGCCTGATCGGTGGAGCCGTGTTGGGCGCCTACCTCTTGATGCGCATCGGCAGCTGGCTGATGCGAAACCGATCGAGTGAAGCCAAATAGCTTTTCGCGCTGTAACGACGCCATCGAACGTCAGCTGAACAGTTGGGCCAATTGCTTAATCCGCAATGTCAGACAAAGATTGAAGGACACCGCCCTTATTAAAGACCAACGATGGTGAAGGCCGCACTTGCCACGACTGTCCGCGAGTGCTCTTGTTCTTTCGTCGCACTTTGATCTGCGTCAAAGCAATGCGCCACCACGAAGGCGAGAAATGACGGCCGTTATAGGTTCGCGAGTTCAATGGTGAGAGGGGGAACGCACGATGGCGCCAAGAGAAGAGGCGGTTGCCTTCTCGCATGGGATGGCGCTGCTGACGGCCGTTGTCGGCACCCTCGTGAGCTTGACGCTCGCACTAGTCGCGACAGACGAGGTGATGAGCTTTCACGCAATCCTATTTGCGCTCGCCTGCGTGGCCGGCGGATATTACGTCGCACTCCACCCGCGCAAAGGGGGGCCCGAAGAGCAGCGAACCTATATGGACGGCCCCATCAAGGTCGCGACGATTGCAGCGGTCTTCTGGGGCGTCGTTGGGTTTCTCGTCGGTGATGTGATCGCCTGGCAGCTCGCCTATCCAATCCTTAATTTTGATCAACCCTGGACCAATTTTGGGCGTTTGCGCCCCGTTCACACTTCTGCTGTGATCTTCGCCTTCGGCGGCAATGTGTTGCTGGCAACCTCGCTCTACGTCGTGCAGCGCACCTGCCGTGCGCGCGTGGCTGGCTATTGGGCACCGTGGTTCGTCGTCTGGGGTTACCAGCTCGTTATCGTGTTAGCGGCCACGGGCTACGTGCTTGGTGTCACGCAAAGCAAAGAGTATGCCGAGCCCGAGTGGTACGTCGATATCTGGCTCACGATCGTTTGGGTCGTTTATCTGCTCGTCTTCCTCGGTACGCTCTGGAAGCGCAAGGAACCGCACATCTACGTGGCAAATTGGTTCTTTCTCGCCTTCATCGTGACGGTGGCGATGTTGCACGTCATCAACAACCTCAGTGTGCCTGTCTCGCTCGCCGGAACGAAGAGCTACTCGCTGTTTGCCGGCGTGCAGGATGCGATGACGCAGTGGTGGTACGGGCACAATGCGGTGGGCTTTTTTCTCACAGCCGGATTCCTCGGCATCATGTACTACTTCATACCGAAGCGAGTAGAGCGGCCAATATACTCTTACCGGCTGTCTATCGTGCATTTCTGGTCTCTGATCTTCCTCTACATCTGGGCCGGCCCGCACCATCTTCACTACACCGCGTTGCCAGACTGGGCGCAGACGCTCGGCATGACGTTTTCAATCATGCTGTGGATGCCGTCGTGGGGCGGCATGATCAACGGTTTGATGACCCTTTCAGGCGCTTGGGATCGTTTGCGGACCGACCCCGTTGTGCGCCTGCTCGTCGTTTCAGTGGCCTTCTACGGCATGTCGACGTTTGAGGGACCGCTGATGTCTATCAAATCGGTTAACTCGCTGTCTCACTACACAGACTGGACCATCGGCCACGTGCATTCAGGCGCGCTCGGCTGGGTCGGCATGGTGTCCTTCGGCGCCATCTACTGCCTTGTACCCTGGCTTTGGCAACGGCGCGGGCTCTACTCGTTGCGTCTGGTCGAATGGCACTTCTGGATCGCGACCATCGGCATCGTTCTCTACATTACGTCGATGTGGGTTTCAGGCGTCATGCAGGGTCTGATGTGGCGCGCCTACGACAAGCTTGGATTCCTGAAATACTCGTTTGTGGAGACGGTGGAGGCCATGCACTGGCCCTATGTGATCCGCGCGACGGGCGGCCTCCTGTTCGTCATCGGCGGATTACTGATGGCCTACAACGTCTGGCGCACCGTTCGCGGAGACGAATCGGTTGACGTCGCCGATCAGCCAAGCGTGGCGGCTGCCCCCGAATTGCGACTGGGCACGCTCGCGGCACCGGCAGAGTGAGGGGCGCGCAATGAACCACGGATTCTTCGAAAAAAACTCGATCGCTCTGCTTGTCGGCATCCTGATCGTCGTCGCCATCGGCGGTCTCATCGAGATTGCTCCGCTGTTCATGCTGCAGTCGACGATCGAGAAAGTACAGGGCATGCGGCCCTACACACCGTTAGAGCTTGCCGGACGCGACATCTACATTCGCGAGGGTTGCTATAATTGCCACAGCCAGATGATCCGGTCTTTACGCGACGAGGTGGAACGCTATGGCCACTATTCGCTTGCAGCAGAGAGCATGTACGATCATCCCTTCCAGTGGGGGTCGAAACGCACCGGTCCCGATTTGGCGCGCGTCGGCGGCAAGTACTCAGATGAGTGGCACGTAGACCATATGCGCGCGCCCCGCGAGGTCGTGCCATCAACCGTCATGCCGGGCTATCCCTTCCTCGCCGAGCGCAAGCTCGACTACGACAATATCGACTCACATTTGACGGCGCTGCAGCTAGCGGGAGTTCCCTATACCGATGCAATGATAAAAACGGCGCGAGCCGATTTGCTAGCGCAGATTATGCCGGGCTCGGAGGAGGCAAAAGAACTGCTGAAGCGCTATCCCAAAGCACAGGTCCGCAAGTTCGACGGTAGCGAGAGCACGGAACCAACCGAACTCGACGCGATGATCGCCTATCTGCAGATCCTCGGCACACTAGTAGATTTTGCAACGTTTGATGCCGCCGGACCCAACCTGAGGTGAAGCACACGCGATGACCTACGAGTCCGCATCCACATTCTCACAAGTCGCGGCGATGATTATCTTCATCGCACTTTTTATTGGAGTAATTCTCTACGTATTCTGGCCCGGCAATAAGAAAAAGTTTGATGATGCCGCCAAGCTCCCGCTCGAAAACGAGGACGATGAGCCAGAGCAGGACGGAGGTCGGCAATGAGCGACAAAGAGATTGATGACGTCACCGGCGTCGAAACGACCGGCCACGTATGGGACGGCGATGTCAAAGAGCTGAATAAGCCGTTGCCGAAGTGGTGGTTGTACGTTCTCTACGCGACAATCATCTGGGCGATCGGGTACTGGATACTCTACCCGGCGTGGCCGACACTGCATGGCTACACCAAAGGTATTCTTGATTATAGCCCCCGCGCGGAAGTCGCAAAGGAGGTAGCCGCGGCCAAGGCCGAGCAGGCCAAATACCTTGATCAAATCGCAGCTAAGTCACTGGACGAAATCGCCATGGACCAGGAACTGTTGCCCTTCGTGATGGCCGGCGGCGCAGCGGTATTTGGCGACAACTGCGGGCCGTGTCACGGCAGAGGCGGCGGCGGCGCGGTCGGCTACCCAAACCTTAATGACGACGATTGGTTATGGGGTGGAAAGCTGGGAGACGTGAAGCATTCAATCCTCTATGGCATTCGTTCCGGTCACCCGGAAGCGCGCGACATGGCAATGCCACGGTTTGGCATCGACAAGATCTTAACGCCTACGGAAATTGCAGATTCCACACAGTACGTTCTTTCGCTCTCTGATAAGGCCGCCGACGCGGCCGCGGTGAAACGAGGTCAGGAGCACTATGCCAATAATTGTGCGGCATGCCACGGTGAGGATGGCAAGGGTAACATCGAGCTTGGCGCACCCAACCTGACCGACAACATCTGGCTTTATGGGGGCACCCCAGCCCAGATCGCCCAGTCCATTCACACGGGTCGAGGCGGTGTGATGCCCCATTGGACGGGTCGACTGGACCCTGCGACCATCAAGATGCTGACGGTCTATGTTCACTCCCTCGGTGGCGGAAAGTAGAGGGGCGGCCGGGTCAAGCTTTTTGCTACAAGGAGAGCTCGAGGAGCCGCCGGCCGCGGAGCCAAACATGACCATGATCAAACGCGCTGCGGAAATCGTTCCTGAGCCTTCGGCGAGGGAGGCAGCCCCCGGCATAGAGCAAATCGACGTCAAGGCCGTGGCGTCGAAAGCCGCGCGTGAAGCTTACGCCGCCCGGCCGAAGATCTACCCCAAGCTGGCGCACGGAACTTTTCGTAAGATCAAGTGGGCCGTAATGGCGGTCACGCTCGGCATCTACTACTTGTTGCCATGGATAAGGTGGGACCGCGGCCCAACTCTGCCCAATCAAGCCTTTTTGCTAGATTTCGCCAACCAGCGACTATTCTTCGGCCCCATCGAGATTTGGGCCCAAGAACTCTACTTCATCACGGGGATCTTGATCCTCTCCGCGCTTGGGCTGTTCCTAGTGACATCGCTCGCCGGTCGAATGTGGTGTGGCTATACGTGCCCGCAAACGGTCTGGACCGATCTAATGATCGTTGTCGAGCGGTTTTGGCAAGGCGACCGCAACGCGCGCATCCGCCTCGACAACAGCGCATGGACGTTGGAAAAGATCTGGAAGAAGAGCGCAACCCACATCTCGTGGCTGTTGGTCGGCGTGGCGACGGGCGGCGTCCTCGTCTTCTATTTCCGCGACGCACCAACACTCGCTGCAGAGCTTGTGACGGGAGACGCTCCCACCGTCGCCTACGTCTTCCTCGGCATCTTCACTGGGACGACGTATCTCTTAGGCGGCATCGCGCGCGAGCAGGTCTGCATCTACATGTGCCCGTGGCCGCGCATTCAAGGCGCGATGTTCGATCGAGACTCGCTCTTGATCTCTTATCGAGGCTACCGCGGTGAACCGCGCGGACCTCACAAGAAGGGGCAGTCCTGGGAAGGCCGCGGCGACTGCATCGACTGCAAGGCCTGCGTGGCCGTGTGCCCAATGGGCATCGACATCCGTGACGGAGAGCAGCTTGAATGCATCCAGTGTGCTCTGTGCATCGATGCCTGCGACGACATCATGACTAAGGTCGGTCGCCCTACTGGCCTCGTTGCATACGATAGCTTCCGCAATCTCGATGCGGCTGCACACCACGAACGTGCCCCGCTACGCTTTGTTCGCCCGCGCATCATTCTTTACTCAGCGCTGATCGTGCTTGTGGCTGGGCTCATGCTGTGGGCTTGGCTTAACCGCACCATTGTTGAGGTGAGCGTTCTCCACGACCGCAACCCGGTTTACATCGAGCTGACGGACGGTTCCCTGCGCAACCGTTTCACCGTCAAAATCCTCAACAAGTTGCATGAGGAGCGCTCATTCCAGCTAGCAGCTGAAGGGCTCCCAGAGTCACAGCTCACAGTTCTTGGATTCCCGCAACAAAATCCAAACATCGAAGTCGTTCCCGACAATTTGCGCGCGCTCAACGTGCTGATAACGATACCCAAGGCGGCGCGCGCCAAGCTCGACGGGCCGGCGACGCCCTTCCGCTTCGTGGTGACCGACATCGCTGATGGGAGCCAAATAGAACGCAAAGAAACTTTCCGGGGGCCAAGTAATGAGTAGATCCAGCGCACCACATCAAGTCGACAGCGGCCTTACCTTAAACGGTCGTCACGTTCTCTTCGGCCTCCTCGCGTTCTTTGCAATCGTACTCGTCGCTGACACCTACTTAATTTACAAGGCCGTCTCCACGTTTGGCGGACTAGAGACCGAAGACGCCTATCGCAAGGGACTCTCCTATAACAATCGCATCGTGGCAGCTGACGCACAGGCGAAACTCGGTTGGCGCGATAAACTTAATTACCTTAAGCAGACCAAACGGCTGCGCATCTCCCTTCTCGACCGTGAAGGAGTAGGCGTCTCTGGCCTCAAAATCACTGCTTCTCTGGGTCGCCCAGCAACAAACCGTTTCGACCGTGAGCTTACCTTCGTCCAGACCGGACCTGGGATCTATGAGGCGGCGGCGCCCGCCATTGAGTCAGGCTGGTGGACGGTTGAGGCGCAAGCGAAGCGTAAGGCGCATGATCGCCGGGAGGCAATTGTTTATGAGTTGAAGAGACGGATATGGATAAGGCCTTGAGGTCCAACTTCGCAGTTATCGCAGAGCGGGAGCCACCTCCCACTAATTCGAATGCCTTGCCCAATCTCCAGACAGTTACGTTGATCGTCGAGAACATGCGCTGCGGCGGCTGCATGTCGGCCGTCGAGAAGGCGCTGCTTGCCGCACCCAGCGTGCAAAGCGCGCGTGCCAACTTGTCGGCAAAGCGCGTCACGGCCAGCTACAACGCGGCCGCCACCAACCCAGAGCATCTCGTTGCCACGTTGGGGCACGCCGGCTTCAAAGCAGCTGAGGTCGCCAATGGGCGTGATAAGGCGCAAGCCCGCGAGGCCTCCGATCTCTTACGCCGCATGGGCGTCGCCGGCTTTGCCGCTGCTAACGTGATGCTGCTATCGGTGTCGGTGTGGGCTGGGCTTGCCAGCGATATGGACGCTTCGGCCCAGGCGCTGTTTCATTGGCTGTCCGCACTCATCGCGCTCCCGGCCATCGCCTATTCGGGTCAGCCCTTCTTCCGATCCGCGGTCGGTGCCCTACGCGCCGCGCGGCTCAACATGGACGTGCCGATCTCTTTGGGAATCATCCTGGCGTCGGGCATGAGTCTCTTCCAGACCATGCGCGGGAGTGATCAGGTCTATTTCGACGCCGCCATTATGCTGACCTTCTTACTCCTCATCGGCCGCTTCCTCGACGAGAGCGTTCGCGTGCGCGCTAAGGGTGCCGCCGAGAATTTGCTGGGACTCAAGGCGCTTTCGGCCACTGTGATCGGTACGGATGGGCAGCCACGCCGAATTCCAGCGCGCGCCTTATCGCCCAGCATGCGCGTTCTTGTTGCGGCCGGCGAACGCGTTCCCGTCGACGGTCGCATAGTGAATGGAACAAGCGAGCTAGATGAGAGTCTGATCACGGGTGAGACACTGCCTCGCATGGTGCGCGTCGGTACCGATGTGCACGCGGGCACAGTGAATATCAGTTCACCCATAGAGGTTTCGGCCACCGCAACCGACGAGAACACGCTGGTCGCCGAGATTGCGCGCCTCATGCAGGCGGCCGAACAAGGCCGCGGACGCTACGTTCGCCTTGCAGACCGTGCAGCACAGATCTACGCGCCGGCGGTGCATATTCTAGGTGCGCTCACGTTCCTGGGGTGGATGATCGCGGGCGCGGGGTGGGAGACAGCCCTTACCTACGCCATCGCTGTTTTAATCATCACGTGTCCCTGCGCGCTGGCACTCGCCGTGCCGGCCGTGCAAGTTGCGGCAACGGGAAGGCTGTTCGCCAAAGGCGTCATCGTCAAAGCTCCCGACGCGCTGGAGCGAATTGCCGAAACGGATACCGTTGTGTTCGACAAGACTGGCACTTTGACGATTGGTGAACCCCGTCTCATCTCACCAGAGAAGATGTGCCCGGACGTATTGGCTCAAGCGGCATCGCTCGCTGCGCACAGCCGCCACCCTTATGCCAAGGCCATCGTAAGGGCGGCCAGCAAACGGGGCCTAGCGCCAAAGTGGCATAGTGCGGTGCGCGAGGTGACCGGCGCCGGGCTCGTCGCCGGGACAACACAGAATGAAGAGCGCCTCGGTTCTGCAGCTTGGGTTGGCGCCGACACCGACGGCGGAGATCAGACAGCAACGCTATGGTATCGAAAGGGCCGTGCTGCGCTGACGCCTTTCCATTTCGAGGACGCGCTGAGATCCGATGCTCGCAGTGTCATAGGCGACCTGCAAGAGGCCGGCTACACGGTTGAACTTTTGTCAGGTGATCGCCCGCACGCAACGTCCTTGGCTGCTGCGGGAGCCGGCATCCTAGAGTGGCGCGCGGGCGTCCGGCCCGATGGCAAGATTGGCCGGCTAAACGACTTAAGCGCTTTGGGCCGAAAGGTATTGATGGTAGGCGACGGGCTCAACGACGCCCCAGCGCTTGCCGCGGGCCACGCCTCACTGTCGCCCGCGAGCGCTGCTGACATTTGCCAGACTACAGCTGACGCCGTATTCCAAGGTGAGCACCTTCTTCCGATTGTAGAAACGCTGAAAGTGGCGCGCGCTGCGCGTCAAATGTCGCTACAGAACTTTACCATTGCGCTCGGCTACAACGCGCTTTGTGTGCCGTTGGCGATGGCCGGCTTCGTCACACCGCTGATCGCGGCCCTTGCCATGTCAGCCTCGTCGATAGCGGTGACGGGCAATGCCCTGCGTTTGCGCACAAGGCGGCTGGCGCTTCAACCCAGGTGGACGAAAGAGAAACACGCATGACGGCGCTCGCTTGGCTCATCCCCGCCGCTTTGCTGCTTGGCCTGCTCGGTCTTGCCGCGTTCTTATGGGCGCTCAACTCTGGACAATTTGAGGATCTGGAGGGTGCGAGCTGGCGCGCCATCCAAGATAGCGATGCGCCCGATTCGCCGCCCGTCAATGAAAGCGATAATACTCCACGCACGCGAGAAGATGACTGAAGCTTTGTCCTGTTCCTAGCAGACGTTGGGCTCACACGGCGTGATATCGAACTTCATGTGTTGCTTCTTTTGCGAGAAATCGAACTCGCGGCCATCATAGCAGCGCGCCTTGCCTATCATCACTACATTGTCCCCAAGAGGGAATTCCTGCACATTGTATGTGCCGGTCATATCGCACATCTGCTCGGCCGCGAGCTGCTGCGACAGCACCTGCTTCCAAGGTTCCGTTGCAGCTAAGGCTACGGACGCACTGCTCAAAATAAACGCCCCAGCAACGAGCCCAGTTCGGCGCCTTGATGATCTTTGAAATCGCCGTCTTGGCACGCGCGAACCCCCTCATCTCAAATCGACTAGGCTTGTCTACGCAGATTCAGCCCTAACTGCGTCGCTGCTGGTCAATCGTTCAGTGCCGTCTCGCTCAACCTACCGGAATAGCTGCAGACCGCAGCCGGAAGGCTCAAGAATCACACTCGGTGAGCTCGTGCGTCAGGACGCAGTCGCACTTTCCGCGCAACAAGATGCGAGCGCCTTCTAGTTGCTGTTCGGGATCCGCCGCACTCGCGATTAAGATAATGCCGCCGCCGGCCACATCCTTGAGCAACTGCGTATAGACCGGCGAAGGTACCTGTCTCTCGTCCGATCCGGAACGTGAGGCCGTGCTTGGTGCGCCTTGTTCCATCGCATCGAGTAGAGTGGAAAGACTTGCCGGAAGCGCAGGACTGGCCTCGCTCGCAAAGCCTCCGTCAGCGCACGGCATAAAGACTTCAATAAAGCCGCCGTTGCGTCCATGGATCGCCTTGCGCACATCCCCAGCCCGATGGTTTGCGAGCACGAGCAGTTCGCCGCTCGCAAAATTGCCAGCATGCAACTCTCCGATCGTCGCGGCAAGATCGAGGGTATCGCGAAACACCGCGACGATAAACCAATAGCGCTTCACATCATCCGTCATCTGATATGAACTCTTGCCGTCCCCTCCACCCTCACGCCCGGTGGTGAGAGTGTGCCGGTCCTGGTGCCTTCTCGTTTTTTGTGGCCGATCGGAGCGATCCCTGTAAGGACGGATGTCCCCGGCCACATCAATTCGCATTACTTAAATCCTCTCCGCCTCACCGGCTGCCAGACGCCCTAGCGCGCGCCGGTCACGGATGACCACTAGCGAGCTGTGCGCAAGATCTATAATGCCGCCCTGACGTAACTTGGTGAAGGTTCGGCTCACCGTCTCGATAGTCAGACTGAGAAAGTCGGCAATATCCGCGCGTGTCATCGGCAGAGCGATACGCGCTGGATCGGCTCCTCCGCGATCGTTGCGGCGTGAGAGCGCCATCAGCAACGCAGCAAGACGCTCTGTGGCGTTACGCTGCCCTACGGTTAGCAGCAGGTCGTGTGCCGAAAGCAGCTGATCGGAAAGGGCCCGATAGAGCTGCACCCCGACCCGCGGGTCATTCTTTGCCATCTCCTCAAGCAATCCGGCGGGCAGGCAGCGCAGCCGCGTCAGGGCAATCGCCTGTGCGCTAAAGACATGGTTCTCAAGCGTACTTAAGCCGATGAGATCACCTGGATACGCGAAGTCGACGATCTGACGCCGTCCGTCCGGCAACGTCTTGTAAAGGCACACGGCCCCTTTTTCGACCTTGTAGATATGATCCTTGGGATCTCCGTCAAAGAAGATGTGCTCACGCGCCTGCAAAAGCCGCCGCGTAGCCGTTCTGAGCCGCCGATCCAACAGGCTTTCGCTTATCAGATCGCCAACCGGAAAGGCGAAAGCCGCGCCGTTCCGATCCAGTTCCGGCGAGAGGGTCATTGCTAACATGTTCATTTTCCTGTGGTGAAATCCTTGAGTGCAGCAAAGCAGCCTCTCGCGCGCACCGTGTGCTGCTCTTGTGACAATTTGTGAAGGACTGTATCGGGAGGACGCATGGGCGGATGCCCCCCGACTTAAGCTTGGAATTCGGGCGCCTCGAATGGGTGCCTTAAGGAGAAGAACGGCCCTTCATGGCTAGATCAGCACAGAATCACATTCTGGTCGTCGACGATGAAGCGGAGGTGCGCACGCTTTTGCGCTCCGGGCTCGAGCCAGAGGGCTACGTCGTCTTGGAAGCCAAGAACGGCGACGAGCTAATGGCAACTTTGGAGAAGAGCCCTGTCGACCTCATCACGCTCGACTTGCGGCTTGCAGGCGAGGACGGGTTCACACTTGCACGCCAAGTTCGCACATCACGCAACGTCCCGATCGTTATGATCAGCGGCAGGAGTGACATGATTGACCGGGTGGTCGGGCTAGAACTCGGCGCTGATGACTACATCACCAAACCGTTTCATATGCGCGAGGTTGTGGCACGTATTCGCGCCGTGCTGCGCCGCTACGCACCAGTTGCCACGGCCGCAGCAGGCACAGCCCAAGACCAAAAACAGGCGCTTTATGAATTCGAGGGCTGGACGCTCGACATAAGTCGTCGCGATCTGAAGGATCCAGACGGCGAACATTGCGAGCTGACGACGGCAGAATTCAATTTGCTTTGTATTTTGGTCGAGCGTCCCGGACGCGTCCTCTCACGTGATGAATTAATGGACATTCTCAAGGGGCATGATTGGACCCCGCTCGACCGCTCTATCGACGGGCTCGTGGCACGGTTGCGCAAAAAAATCGAGCGTGGCAACGAAAGCCCGCAACTCGTCAAGACGGTGCGCGGCGTCGGATACGCGTTTGCCGGACAGGTGACTCGTAGTTAGCTTGGCTCAGCCTGCAGAGCGGCCTTAAGTGCTTGCGCAAGCTGCAACCGGCTATAGGGCTTACGCAAAACGAGGAATTGGTTCGCGATGCTCTCGCCGCCAGCCGCATCTGAGGCATACCCCGTCGTTAGCAGCACCTTCTGGTCCGGCATATTGGAACGCACCCAGAGCCCAAGCTGATACCCCGACATCCCGCGACCAAGCACAATGTCACTGAAGACAACCTGAATACTGGGATCGCTTTCGAGAATTCGGATCGCGGCCTCTGCATTCTCTGCCTCCATGGCAACGTATCCCAGCCCTTCGACACGCTGCAAAGTGACTTCCCGCAGTTCCGGATCGTCCTCAACAACGAGAACCGTCTCACAGTCCTCAGATAACGGCACTTCTGGCGCTTTTTGCCCAACAGTTTTCGTTTCCGCGTCGGATGCGCGTGGCAGATAAAGACCGACTTTCGTTCCAGATCCAAGTTTACTCTTGATCGTAACGTGACCACCCGACTGTTGAGCGAAGCCGTAGATCGTGCTGAGACCAAGACCCGTTCCCCGGCCCTGTTTGGTCGTGAAGAACGGCTCGAATGCATGCTTAAGGACCTCCGGGTCCATCCCAATCCCGGTATCCGTCACAGAGATGCACACGTAATCCCCTACTGCTATACCATTTAAGGTTTCGACACCCGTATTACCAAAGGTCACATTCCGCGTTGCGATGACGAGCTTCCCGCCGTCGGGCATTGCATCGCGCGCATTAATTGCGAGATTAAGTATGGCGTTTTCCAACTGGCTGGCGTCCGTTCGCGTGGGCCATAAGGCTCCGGCGAGCACTGTCGTGAGCGTGATACGTTCACCAAGGGAACGCTTTAACAGTTCGGCAATGCCAAGCGTCAGGTCGTTTAAGTTTAGAACCTCGGCCTCTAACTGCTGGCGCCGTGCAAAGATCAAGAGCCTCGAGGTTAGGCGCGCACCCATTTGGGCGGCATCTGCTGCGCGACCCAAAAGCTCGCGAGCTCTATTTTGGGACAACTCGGAGCCAAGAAGCTCCAGATTGCCCAGTACAATGGTGAGCAAGTTGTTAAAGTCGTGAGCGATGCCTCCGGTCAGCTGACCAAAGGCTTCCATACGTTGTGCCTGAATAAGTGCCGCCTGCGCCTTCTCGCGGCGTTGGATCTCTTCCTCCAACGCTTTCGTGCGCTGCGCAACGCGCTCCTCGAGTTCCGCATTACTGCGGGCGAGCATATCCTCAGCCTGCTTACGATCTGAAACGTCGCGCACCACCGCCATGTAGATGCGCGCTCCGTTAGCCTCGAGCTTGGCGATCGAGGCCTCGGCAGGAAACTCCGTACCGTCTTTACGCAGCGCATAGATTGCTTGTCGCTCGGCCATGCGCCGTGAGGCGACAGGCGAAGTGGCGAAGTCACGCACGTCTTTTTGATGGCGCGATCGAAACCGCTGCGGGATGAGCATATCGAGTGGCCGACCCAGAACTTCGCCTTGCGCGTAGCCGAAGAGGCGTTTCGCACCCTCGTTGAAGAGGGTGATTTGCATCTCATCATCGAGAGATATGATGGCGTCTGCGGCGATGTTAAGGATCGCTGCGATGTGGGATTCGGACAGACGCAGCTCTTCCTCGGCGCGCTTCGCACCAAGATCTGCCTCCAGGTCGGCGGCTATTGAAAGGCTCTCAGGCTTAGTCATTCCAGTGTGACTTCATATCTTTTGGCCATACCGACGAGCCCGTTTAGCATCGACACATTGGCACATGACGCAACAGATCCCGGCAACGGCCTTAACGACAATGTCCTCGTAGCGATCCTCAAAGAGCCGCCAAGAGCCCAACAAGCCCCACCAATATAAGGCTTACTGCCCAAACGGCATCGAGATTGAACCAGCTTATCGCAACGAATTTTGTACCGAGATAGCGATAGGCGACCCATGCCATAAGGCCACCAGCAAATATCATCGCGAGTGTATGGATGCCCGAAACAACTCCAGCCAGTGCGATGTTGTTGGTCATCAGCACGCCAACAGTCTCATGACCCATGGCACGCAACTCTTCAGTGGTGCACAGCCCAAGATAGATTGGCACCAGCATAAGGCCGGCGCCATGGGCTATTGCGATGGCGAAGGACCAAAATGCAAGCTGTGTCGAGCGGATCCGGACAAGGGCTCGTGGATGTTGGTGGTTGATCAAACGAAACACGCCGAACGCAATAACAATAATGGCCGCTGCCACCCGGATCTCTCGGGCCCAGGTCACCAGGACCGTCAACAACGCGAAAGGCAGCAAGACAATAGCGATTGCTGCAAAATGGCCAACAGCCAGCGGGCCGAGGGCAGTGAAGACGCCCGACGCCCGACGCTCCGTAAGACCGTTGGACACTGCCAATGGCCAGCCCATGCCGGGATTGACCCCGTGATAGAGGCCGCTGGCAATCACTGCCAGCCACAATTCGAAGCTCCACGTTTCGTTGGGCAAGGTTGTGCGGATTGTTAGCAAGAGGACTGCGCGCCCCTCTAAATTAGACTCAAAGCAGACCGATGGCCAAAGAATACGCTGACTTCGGTGACCCGGGACCTGTTGTCTGAAGGTGAGGTGACAAATACGGTAGTTACCCAGGCCGAGGGGCGACGCGCATTAGCCGTCTCCAATTCGAACCTTGCAACGGCGTAACAGGAGACTCGTCAAACTCGACGGGCACCGCAAAAGGTCCGGCAACGGAGGGGGCCTGTGCAGCATTTGTTCGAAGAATAGAAACGGGAAACAATTGAACGCTCGGGCAATCTCGCTGAAGGGATATTTCTATAGTCGGCGCCGTCAAGCATTGATTCCGGGGAAGGCAACATCAATTTGATCGAGAGTCTAGTTCACGCGGGCAGCGATCAACGCTAAAGTAATGCCCGCCCTAGCTTCGTTATGTGGCCTATGACGGACCCAATTCCATTTATGACTCGCCGAGCTCGCCTCATTCGAGGAGAGACGCAAGACGAATTTGCCGAACACATGGGAGTCGACCAGGCCACCGTATCGCGATGGGAACGATCAAGAGGCCATCCAACTCCGGCCAAACTTGGCGAGATTCATAAGATCATCACCCGGGCAGAGCCGTCGTATAACCCAGAATACATTTTGGCATCTCCGACGATAAAATACGTCTGTAAACTGGACGACTTCTCGAAACCCCTACTTCTCTCCAAGGGGTTACTCGAAGAACTCGGGGTCACACTTGAAAATGTGCTTAAAGACCCACATGCATTTTGGACTGAAGACGACCAGCGCGTAAATGAAACTGTCCAATCCGATCCTAGATGGCGAAAGGGCGAGATCGCATTTATCGAAACAACCCATAAAGCAGACCCCACCCGGCATCCGGGCCGGTGGTGGCGAACTATCGGAGCCCCCCTTCAAGAAGGAGACGCAATGCTGTGGGAGGGTGTTCTGGACCCTAGGCCTAACCAATTCTTGGTTAAGCTAACGCCCCTTCGAGCAAAGGAAGACGCTTCATAACCTCGTTGTTACTTGGCCAGCCCGGCTGTGGCGTGGTATATTTTCGAGTATAACTAGAACGACATAATAATGTGATAGCCGTGGCCCAAGACGGCAAATGCTTTCTTTTCTCATACGAGATCTTCGCCGAAATTGACGAAGCCGTTTACAACTGCGCGCTGCTTCCGAGGCGCCTGCGGCAGTCATTGAGCATCATCACCGGGCTGCGCAGGCGTGAGTTTGGTAGTCTTGTTGGCCTCGGTTTGAGAGATGGCAGTAACGAGTTGACGATCGGCGCGGGCTCCAGCGAAGGATGCATGCCCCCGTGCCAAGGCGGCAGCACCGTCACCCGCAAATACTACAAGTGGGAGCTATTTCATGCGTAATGTTACGCCGTGGCCCCAGCTTGTGAAGCGCCTGAGATTTCTATCGGCTCTCAAACAATGCGAATTCGCCGAGCGGCTCGGCGTTGATCAGTGTAGCGTCAGCCGTTGGGAGCGGGGAGAGTCCATCCCCAATATTCCCAAACAAAGGTGCTTGCGCGACATGCTGCACAAGTTGGAACCGTCGATCCCGCCTGCGTTCGTTGAGGCTATGCCCGTGCGCGCCATCATGCACTCCTTGCACGATCTTACGGTCGTCTGTGCGGCTTCCGAGAAAATGGCCAACGAGTACGGGTCAACCCCGACGAAAATGCGTTACTCCGACATCGGGCCATTGTGGCCGGATTCGGTGCGCCTCATGCATGAAACGCTGGAGACCACCGACGCCTGGCGCTCAGGTGAAGTTGGCTTAGTGCAAGCCACAATTTTTCGGATCAATAACAAATGGTGTGAGACAACGGGCATACCTATTTTGGATGCCGGTTTGGTCTTTTATACTGCATCAATTTCGGAATCTCCGCCTCTGGACCTAGATGAATCACAATGCCGTATGACCATCGTCAGCAAAGACGAAATGGTCTCTTAAAATGAGCAACCTTCTGACCTGGTCTCCACCGGCAAAACGTTAGTGCTTCATTGTGGGGCCCGACCAAGCATAGCTAGCCGATTAGATCGGCGTGACTGATCGCACCGTTGAGCACTGAGAGCACGACATTACTGCACCGCAAAGACCAAAAAACTTATCTGACACAAACCTGAGCCCACAACTTCCGCGAACGCGATTGAGGACATGCGGTTAAAGCGCATATGTGCGCTGCACCATCCAGCGGCAAGATGGCCAGTGGGTCAACTACGGCGGTTTGCAGATTGGAAAAATAAACTGGCGATTTGGATCGGCGGGATGTGTGAAAAACCTACCCATCTCCAAGACGGTGCCTTCGATCTCAATGTCGCGTCGCTGGACAATCTGCTATCCGAGCAATGAGAGAATTACTTCGTCCTAGGCGCATATATGCGACCAGTGACATTGCACTTGTTGCTTAATACTATTGACCTCCCCGGCAGCGCAATAAGCTGAAATAAAAGGCGCTGCATCATAATGACCCGCTGTGGCACATTCTCAGGTATCCCTCTTGAGACCTTCTCCGAGGTCATCGAGACAATTTCTGATTGTTCGCTCAATCAGAGCTGTTGGCCGCGGGTGCTTAGCGCGATCACTAAATTATCTCGTAGCCAATATGGCCTGCTCGCCCTAATCGATTTGGAAAATAGGAGTTGCGAGCTGGCGTACCACATAGGTTACCGCCCGCAATTCCAGGAGCTCTTTGAGGCGAGATACGCGGCGTCGAGCCCGTACATTAGCTGCCTCAAACGGCTCCCTGTAGCAACTGTGGCAACGCGGTCTATGCTCATCGATGAGCCGGATCTTTCAAAGTGCCCGTGGTACGAAGAATTTGTGGAGCCGCAGGAAATCTGCGATGCCATTGGCTTCACTATTTTGAAGACGCGACGACGCGTAGCTCTCTTGGCCTTTCACCGCCACAAGTCTGAAGGCCGATATCAGTACGAAGATCTTCGCTTGCTCAGCCTTCTCGCCCCGCATGTCTCCAGGTCAATGGCTATCGCAGATGCACTCAGCCTCAGAAGCATCAAATCCCTAGCCCTGGAAAAAACGCTAGAATCACTTGCGTTCGGCGTCTACCTGACCGACGGCAAGGGTCGCATCGTCTTCATGAATCGCGCAGGTGATCGCCAGGTGAGGACAAGCGACGCCGTGCGCATCTCCGACACGCAGCTGGCGCCTATCGACTGCTCGGCGCGCGCCGCGCTCAGGAAGGCCATCACTAGGGCCGCCGCAAAAGAGGGCGAAACGCCGTCGAGCGACGTCGCTATGATTGCCCTTCCTGGCGAGGAGAATACGGGGCTAGTTGCGACCGTGCTCCCCTTGCATAGCCGAGAGCACCAAAACTTCTTTTGTGGGTCGATGCCAGCGGCGGCTATCTTCGTGCAAGATCCCCTTGCCGAGGCACCTACTTCTGGTGAGGGCTTCGCCAAGCTCTATGGCTTGACCCATGGCGAGCTTCGCGTGCTGCTCGCGATGTTGCCCGGACTTGGCGTCAAAGACGCCGCTGATATACTGGGGATTAGTGAGGCGACCGCGAAAACTCACCTGCAACATATTCACGCGAAAACCGGCATATCCAAGCAGACAGAGCTTATGCGCTTGTTCTCGGGGAGCACGCCGCCGATTGACGTCGCACAACAGTCGTCACACGCATTGGCCGCTCCCGAAATCGCACCCGCGGGTCCGAATAGATTTATAAGCCGAGATCCAGATAAACGGCTTCCTAGCGGCGCGGTGTTGGCTATTTGCTGTTGGCACGCTAGCAGATATGGCATGTGAAATGCCTCTATGTTGTTTGCTGGCTATGGGCCTGTGATGGCGACCAGTTAAAAAGACCGCCTGCATTCGCCACCTCGAACAGTGACAGCCACTTGCCAATTCTAAAAGGCTCATTGTGACGGACTTGCGGAGCTCCTATGATCTCTACGACGGCCCTTGGATCAACTAAACGTCGCGTGACTCGTTATTATCATCCGAAGGGATGATGACGACCGAACAAAAATATGCCTTCAAATAGACGACGAATCGTAACTCGCGTGTCGAAAGGTAAGAAGAGCAGCTGTTACGCCGAAGAGGAACCGGACACATACTGAGCGCAGTCGATAAGAAGAAGCTCAACTTTCGACGCCGGCATCTACCCTGCGCGGCATATGCCTTAGTGTGAAGTCCAGCGACGCCTCACCATCCTCTTCTCACAAGCTGCAAAAAGGTACGAAGTGGATTGCGGCAGTCCTGACTGCAGCGCAGAAACGGCGGGGGTGGTCGTCGGACAAATGGCAGCCTGCTGGGGAAAATCCGACGGTCACTCCCGCTGATGTCGAAGCCGCGCGGAAGCTCTGGACCAGTCGGTGGCGCCGGCGATCGACACTTCTGAAGGCAGAGCGCTCGTCGGGAGGCTCAGATGATCAGGTCTATCACCTTAGCTTCATTGGTCATTGCAATGATGTACACCACGGCTGCAGCGCAAGACGCAGGCGGCAGTGCACAGATTGTATTCAACACGTATTGCCGCCAATGCCACTCCATGAGGGAGGGCGACAACCGCCTCGGCCCCTCTTTGCACGGCATCTTTGGGGAAGAGGCAGGGCAAGTGAAAGGCTACGCCAACTACTCTGGAAGTTTGCAACAAAACATTACTTGGGACGAGGCGACACTGGACAAATTTCTTACTGACGCCACGTCCATCGCACCAAATACCAATATGATTTATCCGGGCGTCGCTGACGCTGCAAAACGTAAGAAGATCATCGATTTCCTAAAATCCAACGGCGCGCAATGACGCCACGGTCAAAGGGCCCTATTTGGTCGCCTGCCTCACTGAGCCTTGCGCCGGCATCCGCGTTCGAACCCCGCGCTTGATGGCCATCGTGGCGTGCAACATAAGCCAAACTTGTTCGCATCAACCTAGTCTGGCGAATGCCATGATGCCGACACCTGCGCCGCGCACGCTTCATTGCTTGCTGGTCATCGCACGACTTAACAAGAAACCTCGGATGGGCTGCTGACGCAAGGTCAACGGCTCTGGTTGATAGAATACGAAATCCATTCAAAAAGTTCGAGCGGCCCCTTGTTCTATCAAAGCAATGATGACCTGCGATCGATCCTCTTCATATTAGAAATCGCCTGAAGGCTATTGTCGTTCGCTGTTGAGATAGTACTTATATCGCGATGGCCCCAGAGCAGACTCGCCACTGGCACTCGCGAGATTATCGCATCTTAGCGTCGCTGATCTATTCCAGATTTTTCTTCATCCCGCACCGCAAAACGTTGGACCACGAGAATGCTCGCATCATTTGGCGAAAGCATCGCTGCGAGAAATTGCCAGCCAACAACTCGTAGTTTGGAACGGGAGTGACGCTCGTCGCCGTCCCATCAGCAGTAGTTGAATCGTGCGCCCGAGATGTCGCTTCACATGCCTGCACAAATCCCAAAATGATCGCCAATTCTCATCCCAACGGATGACGCTAGCGATATGAGAATATGGTTATTTAAACTCACCAAGTGCATCGGGTCTGCTCACAAGCAGGAGGACGAGACGCCCCATCGTCCTGTTCCGCCGCCGCCAGTCAATGAGTTGCAAGGCGAGGCGTGTACCTGATGAATTAAATGATCGTAGGGAGACTTATAATGAACTGGTCGAAGAAATTCATTGCTGGGACGGCCCTAACGGGCGTCTTGGCTATGGCGTATCCTGGCAGCGTGCAAGGCGGTGACCTATTCTCAGACAGCAAAAAGATTAAGCCGCTTTACGCCGCGAGCGTTGACGTTGGACGCAAGCATGTCCTGAGTTTCTTTCTGAAAAAAGATGGCTTGTGCGATGTGACCATGATGGTCACTGATAGACCGACCAAAGAGCCCGAGGGTGACGAAATACCGGCGTTGTCAACTGCCAAATTTAAAGCCGAGATCACCGGCGGTGGCGTGGCGACGGTTGGTTTCGATGCCGACGCAGGTGCTGTGTTAGAATATGAGTGCGCGCCAGGCGCGCAAGCGATGAGCATAAGAGAGTTGTACCCGGTAGCAAAAACTGCACCGGGCCCTCTATATCCCTATCGCTTCAACAAGACGACAGTAGCAGCGGTAGGAGGGTGAAGCAGCTTGCTGTGACATCAACTCAGCGAGGCAGCGGGCATAACTGGCAAGGAGCCGTTCGCTTTCGAAGCTAGGCCCGCACTCGCTGGTTCAGGCGGGTGCACCGCGCTGAACACCGCATCTCATAACCAGAGAAATAATGGCGAATGCTGTTGCTCAATACTGCGCAGCGCGTGACCTGAAAAGCAGGCCGAGCATGTGTTGTGAGGACCAATGCGAAGGAG
>Ga0209013_10000433_pt1 | contig 36783 bp, 31 predicted proteins | sample Cruoilmetagenom2_FD_187291 | JGI IMG/M metagenome (GOLD analysis project Ga0209013, IMG submission 187291) | Oil polluted marine microbial communities from Coal Oil Point, Santa Barbara, California, USA - Sample 2 (SPAdes) (version 2) | ecosystem: Environmental > Aquatic > Marine > Oil seeps ...
AATCAAGTTTGTTAAGAAGGTTTGTGTCTTTTAAAGATTGTTCTACATCTATATGATTTACAGCAAAATATCCACTGACTTGATGATACAAATTTTCAATATTATCTTGTAATGCTTCAATATTTAGCAATGATAAATTTTGACCTTGTTCTAAAATTAATGGAATAAACATCCGCACTAGACCAACTAAAAGACCTATTAAAGTTACCATAGTAACAATAACAGCTAGTGTATTGTTAAATTTTAATTTTGATTTTAAAAAGTGAACAATTGGTCTTCCAATTAAAGAAAGTACTACTGCAATTGCAATATAAACTAGAACTGATTGAATTTTATAAAGGAAAAATAATAATAAAGCAATGCCAACCACAATGGCTAATGCTTTTAAAATTCCATTTGTTATTGTGTTAGAATTCATTTAGTAAATATAATTATTCTTATTTAGAATGATATTCTCAATTTAATCAATTTTGAAGCTAATAATTATTTTATTTATATATTATAAATACAAAATGATTAGCTTTTATTTGTGTGATTTTTTGTTGAGTTGTTTAGTGATTTCATATAATGCTATATTAGTCGCTTGTACTACATTCATACTACTATTTTGCCCAAACATATTAATGCGAATTATTGCATCTGAGAGTGTTAAAACTTCTTCTGAAATTCCAAAATTCTCATCTCCAACAACAAGTGCAATAGATTTTTCTGTAGAAAATTGATATGTATCAATTGGCAAACTGTTATTAGTAATTTCTAGCGAAATAATAGTATAATCTTGATTTTTTAAGGTTGTAATTATTTCTGAAACTAACTCATAAGTTTCAAATACTACAGTTTTTTCAGTAGCTCTAGAGGTTTTAGTCATTTTTCGACCTAATGGAATATGTGTTCCACAAAAAATAATTTTTTTAATTCCAAATGCATCAGCAATCCTAAACAAGCTACCAATATTTGCTGCATTAGTTACATTATCACAAACTAAAATTATAGGGAAGGATTGTTGTTTAAAATTGGTATTGTAGTGGTTGAGTTGCATCCCTAATTCTCAAAAGCGTATTTCACAATATTTGCTCCCATTTTTAATGCTTTTTCTCTTACTTCTTTTTTATCGTTATGTACTTCAGCATCTTCCCAACCATCACCTAAGTCGCTTTCTAAAGTGAAAAGTAATACCAATCTTCCTTCATAAAAAATACCAAGAGCTTGAGGTCGTTTGCCATCATGTTCGTGTATTTTTGGCAAACCTTCTGGAAATTTATAAGCTATATTAAAAATTGAGTGAGTTTTAGGAAGTTCAATTAGGTCTTTATTTGGAAAAATTTTCTTTAGTTCTTTAGTAATATATGGTTGCATTCCATAATTATCATCAATATGCAGGAAACCTCCAGATATTAAGTAGTTTCGTAAATTTTCAGCATCGATATCATTAAAAAAAACATTACCATGACCTGTCATGTGCAACAATGGGAATTGAAAAATATCGATACTTCCAGTTTCAACGGTTTGTGGGTTGCTATTAATTTTTGTATTAATGTTTGAGTTGCAATATGCAATTAAATTAGGCAATGCAGTTGGGTTACTATACCAATCTCCACCACCTTTGTATTTGAGAATAGCTATATCTTGCGAGAAAAGAAATATAAAGGAAAGACAAAAGAGAAAAGATAGCAAATATTTCATTTTATTCATTAATTAAAGCAACGGTATGACAAGCTACAATTGCAGCTGTTTCTGTTCGTAATCTTGTTTTTCCCAAAGTTACTGGAATAAATTTATTTTGAATTGCCATTTCAATTTCTTTAACACTAAAATCTCCTTCAGGGCCAATTAATATAGCGATGTTTTGCTTAGACAGTAATTCATTTTTCAGCAACTTTCTATCAGATTTTTCACAATGTGCAATAAATGATTGCACATAAAACTCTTGTTTCATAAATTCTTTAAAAGAGATTGCTTGGTTTAGTTTGGGTAAATAACATTGGAGTGACTGCTTCATGGCAGATTGAATAATCTTCTCCAAACGTTCTTGCTTAATAAATTTGCGTTCGCTATGTTCGCAAATAACAGGAGTGATACTATCTATACCAATTTCGGTAGCTTTTTCTAAAAACCATTCGTAGCGATCGTTAATTTTTGTTGGTGCAACTGCCAAATGTAAATTGTATTTTCGTTGTGGCTTTAGTGTTTTAGAAACAATCTCTGCAATGCAATGTTTTATATTTGCTGCAACAATTTTTGCTGTAAATAACCAACCTTTTCCATTTGTAATTTGCAACGTATCTCCTTCAGATTTTCGCAATACTTTCACTATATGTTTACTCTCTTCTTTTGAAAAAGAAAACTGAGAAGTATCATTATTGATATTTGGATTATAAAAAAGCTGCATTATTTTATTCTTTCTATAAATTTAAGCACTTTTACTTCTGCTATACTTTTCTTAGTAAAAGTTTTTTTAACTACATAATAACTTTTATAAGATGGAATATCTACAAAAAATATATCACCAATTTCGTGTGAATCAGTTATAACTTGTTGTTCAAATTCTGGTAGCATATCACCATAAGTAAACCAACCAGAATCGCCTCCACGTGTTTTGTTTTTGTCCATAGAATATTCGATTGCAACATCTTTAAAAGGCACACCATTCTTTAGTTTTGCTGATATTCGAGGGCGCAATCTATCAATTTCTTGAATAGCCATTTCTGAACCATCTAAAAAGATATAATTAACACGATAATAATCGATTTTGTTTTTTTCTATAACTTTATAATGAACTTTCCCTAACTCATTACTTATGGTTTTAGAGCCACCATTTCCAAGATTTAAAAGTTCTTGTGCAAATTGTGTTTTATGCTTCTCCTCATTATAGATAATAATTTTATTTTGCTTTTCTTTCTTTGATTCTATGAATTTTTGTGCTTGCTCAATGGTGAAAACACTGTCAATTTCTTGTATTAAGTTATTTTGAGCAAAGGTTGAAGATGAAATTAAAATGATAAAGGTTAATAGAAATATTTTATGCATAAGGATTTGGTTTACTTTTTATAATAGCAAGAAAATAAAATTTTGATTGTAATTAATAGAAATGATAGAAGGTTATCAACAGAAGTTTTAACATTAATTATAACTTACTTTTTGTGTGTTCTAGACCAAATTCTATCCAATGTAATCTATATGTCATATTTAAATCTTTAGCCTCGCTGATGCAGTCACATTTTGTTCTGCAAAATCGCCTTCTAAATATTTTAAATAACCAACAATAGCAATCATGGCAGCATTATCTGTGGTAAATTCAAATTTCGGCACATAAGTTTTCCAACCAAATTTTTGTTCTCTATCTTTTAATGCTTTACGAATACCTGAATTTGCAGAAACGCCACCACCAATAGCAATATGCTTTATTCCCGTTTGTTTAGAAGCTAACTCTAATTTATCAATTAAAATACTAATTATTGTATATTGAATAGACGCACAAATATCGTTTATGTTTTCTTCTATAAATTTTGAATTTGCTTTTACTTCTCTTTGAACAAAATATAAAATTGCAGTTTTTAATCCAGAAAAACTAAAATTTAAGCCATCAACTTTTGGCTTTGTAAACTTAAAGGCTTTTGGATTCCCTAGCTTTGCACGTTTATCTATTTCTGGGCCAGCAGGATAACTAAGTCCTAATATCTTTCCACTTTTATCATATGCTTCTCCAACAGCATCATCTATGGTTTCACCAATAACATCCATATTAAAGTAGCTATTCACTTTTACAATTTGAGTATGCCCTCCAGAAATTGTTAATGCCAAAAAAGGAAATTCTGGTTTTTCAAATCCTTCCTCATCAATAAAATGTGCTAAAATATGAGCTTGCATATGGTTAACATCTATTAGCGGAATATTTAAACCATAGGCTAAAGACTTGGCAAAAGAAGTGCCAACAAGTAGCGATCCCATTAATCCTGGACCACGAGTAAATGCAATAGCATTAAGTTGTGATTTATTAATCTTTGCCTTTACTAAGGCCTGATGCACAACAGGTACTATATTTTGCTGATGTGCTCTTGACGCTAATTCGGGAACAACACCACCATAATCGCTATGTATTTTTTGATTAGCTACAACATTACTTAAAATTTTTCCGTTGTGGATTATTGAAGCAGCAGTATCATCACAAGAGGATTCAATTCCGAGTATGTAAATATTTTGTGAAGTCATTAGCAAAATTTAGGCACAATAATTGTTAATTTAGAGTTTAAATAAAAGTCTAAGTAGTTCATTTTTTCGTAAATACAAAACTACTCATTTTATTTTTTTAATATAGTAGTAAATAGAGTTTATATAGTTTACTTTAAACATAAGTTTTAATAGACATTTGCTAAAGAAATGTAGTTTTTTCTTAAGAAAGTTATAACTTTAACACGTATCAAAAAAGTATTAAAAATAGCATCAAAGATTGTAGCAATATTGCTACTACTTTTCATCATTTTGGTGTTGGTACTTTCTATTCCTGCTGTACAAACTAGTCTAGGTAATTATGCAACCGAAAAATTAAATGAAGACTTTGGCACTAACATAAACATAGAAAAAGTAGGCTTGCAATTTAATGGTGATGTAGAGTTAAAAAATATTTACATAGAAGATCATAAAAAGGATACACTTATTAGTATTATAGAACTCAATACTTCTATTATAAGTTTTAAAAAGTTATATGATAATAAATTAACTTTTGGAGATATAGATATTGAAGGGCTCAAATTTAATTTAAAAACTTATGAATGTGAAACTGAAACTAATCTAGATGTTTTTGTTGCCAAGTTTGATGAAGAAAGTACAGGTGAAAAAAAAGCAAGTACTTTTTTGTTATCTTCAAGTGATGTTTCAATCACTGATGGTAAGTTTGAGCTTATTGACGAAAACCGAGAACCACAACAAGTTTTTGTTTTTAAGGATTTAAATATTAATGCGACCGATTTTTTAATTCTAGGACCAGATGTAAGTGCAAGGATAAATAAGTTTAGATTTAATGATACTCGAGGTGTAAAGATAAAAGACTTAACAACAAATTTCACCTATACATTGAAGGATATGACTTTTGATTTTCTTCAAATTAAAACCGAAAACTCAGTACTTAAAGGCAATTTAAAATTTGAGTATAACCGTGAAGATATGCGATATTTTGTAGATAGAGTAAAAATCAAGGCTCAGTTTAATGATTCTAATATTGCTCTAAATGAGCTTAATAGGTTTTATAATGAATTTGGCAATAATCAAAATGCTAATCTTGATGTTACTCTTTTTGGGCCATTAAACAATTTAACTGCAAGTAACTTGTTTCTTAAAACGTCACGTGAAACTTTAATTGATGGCACTATAAATTTTAAAAATTTATTCAATAAAGAGAAAGATAATTTTGTTATGGATGGCAGTTTTAATAGACTATCATCTACTTATAACGATTTAAAAGCACTACTGCCAAATGTACTAGGAAAATCTTTACCATCTACTCTAGATGCTTTTGGTAAATTTACTATTAAAGGTAAATCTATTGTAACTTCTAAAACAGTAAAGGCAGATATTGAAATTGACACAAAGCTTGGCTATATTACATCTATACTAGAAATGAATGATATTGATAATATCGATAATGCTTCTTACATAGGAAATATTGCTTTAGATGATTTTAATTTAGGTGAATTGATAAATGATACAAAAGTTGGAAAAGCATCTGTAAATTTAGATTTAAATGGAAGAGGATTTACCAAACAATTACTTAACACTTTTATAAAAGGAGATATATATAATCTAGAGTATAAAAATTATAGCTATAATAATATTATAGTTTCTGGTAATATTCAGGATATGATTTTTAATGGTGATTTAGTTACTAACGATAAAAATTTGGACTTACAGTTTAATGGATTGGTTGATTTTTCAAAGGATATTAATAATTATGACTTTTCAGCTAATGTAAATTATGCAAATCTAAATGCTTTAAATTTTGTATCTAAGGATAGCATATCAACCTTTAAAGGAAAAGTAAAGATGAACATGAAAGGGACTAATTTTGATAATGCACGAGGAAGCATTTCGTTTAACAATACACTTTATAAAAATCAAAATGATGAATATTATTTTAAAGATTTTTCAATATCTTCTTATTTTAAAGAAGATGTCCGATATATTGATGTAAACTCACCTGATATTATTGAAGGTAGTTTGAATGGTAAATTTAAGTTTAAAGAAGCTATAAAACTTTTAGAAAATTCTTTAGGAAACATTTATACAAACTATATTCCTCACGAGCTAACTTCAGAGCAATTTATAAATTTCAATTTTAAAATTTACAATAAGATAGCAGAAGTATTTTATCCAGATTTAAAACTTGGTAGTAATACATTTATTAGGGGAAGAGTGGAGAGTGAGGCAAAAAATTTCAATCTTACATTTAAATCTCCACAGATAAGTCTGGACGATTATTTTGCAGATGATATTCAGCTTAAAATCGATAATAAAAACACATTATTTAATACTTATATAGAAGTAGATAGTATTAATACCAAATATTATAATGCATCAAAATTTAGTTTAATAAATGTAACTTTAAAAGACACATTATTTATTAAAACAGAATTTAAAGGAGGGAAATCTAATAAAGACGATTTTAATTTAAACCTATTTTATACAATTAATGAAGAAAATAAATCTGTAATTGGTTTTAAAAAATCTGAAATAGAATTTAAAAATAATTTATGGTACGTCAATGAAGACAAAAATCGTTTCAATAAAATTGAATTTGATAGACTATTTAAAAACATAGATATTGATAATCTACGAATGAGTCATCTCAATGAAGAGATAGAACTTTCTGGAATAATACGAGATTCTTCTTCATATAAAAATATTAATCTAAATTTTAAGGATGTCGATTTAGAAAAAATAACACCTCGAATAGATAGTCTTGCACTTGCTGGTAATGTAAATGGAAAACTAAATATCCAACAGCAAAATGGTGTTTATTTGCCAGAGTCTAATGTGATAATTGATGATTTTAAGGTCAATAATTTCAATTTAGGCTCATTTAAAGCAAATATTATTGGAAACGAATCTTTAACTAATTATAATATAGATGTAAGTTTAAAAGATGATGCTAACGAATCGCTTTCAGTAATTGGTAATCTTGATGTTTCTGGGAAAAATTCTGAATTAGATTTAGAAGTTAAATTTAATAAGTTTATACTAAACCCTTTAAATCCTTTTGGAGAAGGAGTAATAACAAATATTAGAGGCGAAGTAGCAGGTAATGGAAGAGTTACTGGAAGATTACAGCGCCCACAAATAAACGGACAATTAAGTATAGATAAAGCAGGATTAAGCATACCATATTTAAATATAGATTATGCCTTTGAAGATAATACCGCTGTTAGTTTAAGTGAGCAGACTTTCAATTTTAACAATGCCATATTAAAAGATTCTGAATATGCTTCCTTAGCAAATTTAAGTGGTAAAATAGGTCATGTAAATTTTTCAAAATGGTCTTTAGATCTTTCAATAAATTCAGATAGATTATTAGTTTTAAATACTAGCGATAGTGAAGATGCAATATATTTTGGAACTGCTTTTATAGGAGGAAATATTAATATTAAAGGACCTACAGATCAATTAGTAATTGCTGCAGATGTTAGGTCTGAACAAGGTACAGTCTTTAAAATACCACTTAATGAAACCGAAACTTTTGGAGATCATTCTTATATTCATTTTTTAACTCCTGATGAAAAAGAAGCGCGGTTAAAAGGAGAACTTGTTGTCCTTGAGCGCATTAAAGGTTTAGAATTAGATTTTGATCTTGATATTACTGAAGATGCCGAAATTGAAATTGTAATAGATAAAGACACTGGAAGTACAATAAAAGGTAGAGGAAATGGAGGTTTATTAGCTCAAATAAATACAAATGGTAAATTTAATATGTATGGTGACTTTTTTGTAACCGAAGGTGTTTATAATTTTGTTTATGGAGGATTAATTCAAAAAGAATTTAAGGTAGAAGAAGGTGGTACATTGGTTTGGGAAGGGGATCCTCTAAAAGCTCAAATTAATATAAAAGCTGTTTACGATGATATTCAAGCAAACCCTTCAATTTTACTCGATAATCCTATAAATAGAAGTATTCCTGTAGAAGTAGAAATTCATCTCACAGGAAATTTAGAAAAACCAGACCCCATTTTTAATTTAAGTTTTCCAAATGTAAATACAACGCTAAACTCTGAGTTAAAATATAGATTAGATGATAACGAAAGTATGCAATTTCAAGCATTGTCGTTATTAGCCACAGGTGCGTTTACTAGTGAGCTAAAAATTGACCAACAGGCTCTTTATGGTAATCTTGCAGAACGTGCTACTGCAATTTTAAATAGTTTTTTTAATGACGGTGATGGTAAATTACAAATGGGTGTCGATTATCAAATAGGAGAAAATAGACCAGAATATCAAACAGATGATAGATTAGGAATAACATTATCTACTAAGTTAAGTGATAGAATACTTATTAACGGAAAAGTAGGTGTGCCTATCGGAGGAGTAAATGAAACTGTAGTCGCTGGAGACTTTGAAATTGAAGTATTACTAAATGAAGAAGGTAATTTCTCGCTCAAATTTTTTAATCGTGAAAATGATATCAGAAACTTTGGAGACCAAATTGGTTATACACAAGGTATGGGAATATCCTATAATGTAGAATTTGATAATTTTAAAGAACTTCTGGGTAAAATCTTCAAAGGAAATAAAAACCCTAAAATAGAAAAGGAAATAATTAAAGAATCCGATGAAGAAGACCCTTTGCCAGAATATCATAGTTTCAAGAAAAAAGACTCAATAAAGCAGTAAAAACTATTTTTTTTGCTATCCTCACAAAATACTTATTAACGAAAACGTTTGAGTTTTCTCTTTTGGTTAAAATATTATAAAACATAGCATTTTTGTTATATAAGTTTATTAGTTTTACTATTTAAAGGCAAAAAAATGTCAAGAAAGATTTATAAAATTGGTTTAATGACATCTGGAGGAGATGCACCAGGAATGAATGCTGCAATACGTGCAGTTGTACGTTGTTGCGCATTTTATAAAGTAGATTGTGTTGGTATTTATCGAGGTTATGAAGGATTAATAGAAGGCGATATTAAGACACTTACAGCAAGAAGTGTAAATAATATAATAAACAGAGGAGGAACTATTTTAAAATCATCAAGATCAGACCAATTTAGAACTAAAGAAGGACGACAAAAAGCATATGATCAAATTAAAAAAGCAGACATTGATGCCTTAGTTCTTATTGGAGGAGATGGTACTTTTACTGGTGGAATGATTTTTAATGAAGAATTCAATTTTCCAATAATTGGCATTCCTGGAACTATAGATAACGATATTTATGGAACAAATTTCACTATTGGTTACGATACAGCTTTAAATACTGTTGTGGAATCAATAGATAAGATTAGAGATACTGCAAGCTCTCATAAGCGTTTATTTTTTGTTGAAGTAATGGGAAGAGATGCAGGTCATATTGCTTTAAACTCAGGAATTGGTGCAGGTGCTGAAGAGATATTAATTCCCGAAGAAGATTTAGGATTAGATAGATTATTAGAATCATTAAAACGTAGCAAGCGTACTGGGAAATCATCAAGTATAGTAGTTGTAGCCGAAGGTGATAAAATTGGGAAAAACGTTTTTGAATTGAGAGACTACGTTGAGGAACATCTAGAAGAATATGACGTTCGTGTATCCGTTTTAGGACATATGCAGCGTGGAGGTTCGCCTAGTTGTTTCGATCGTGTACTTGCAAGTAGAATGGGTGTAAAAGCAGTAGAATCTTTGCTGGATGGACAAACCAATTGTATGGTTGGAATTTTGAATAATAGAATGGAATTAACACCTATAGATCAAGCGATAAAAGGTCATTCCGAAATAAATAAAGAATTATTAAGAATGTCGGATATAATGTCCACATAAAACAAATATTAAAATGTCAAAAGTAAAAATTGGAATTAACGGATTTGGTAGAATTGGTAGAATTGCTTTTAGAATTGCTGCTAATAGACCAAATATAGAAGTAGTAGGAATTAACGATTTATTAGATGTTAATCATTTAGCATATTTATTAAAATATGATTCGGTTCATGGACAATTTGATGGTTCAATAGAAGTGAAAAACGGAAATTTAGTGATTAACGGAAACGAAATAAGAGTTTCTGCAGAACGCAATCCAGAAGATTTAAAATGGGATGAAGTTGGAGCAGATGTTGTATTAGATTGTACAGGTATTTTTACAACATTAGAAGGTGCTCAAAAACATATTACTGCTGGAGCTAAAAAAGTAGCAATTTCTGCTCCATCTGCAGATGCACCAATGTTTGTAATGGGTGTAAACCATAAAGAGATAACTGCTGATCATACTATAGTATCTAACGCATCTTGCACAACAAATTGTTTAGCTCCAATTGCTAAAGTTATAAACGATAAATTTGGTATTGTAGAAGGTTTAATGACAACAGTTCATGCAGCTACTGCAACACAATTTACTGTAGATGGACCATCAAGGAAAGATTATAGATTAGGCCGTGCTTCACTAAATAATATTGTGCCTGCATCTACAGGAGCTGCAAAAGCAGTAGGAAAAGTTATTCCAGAGTTAAATGGAAAATTAACAGGAATGGCGTTTAGAGTACCAACTGTTGATGTTTCTGTTGTAGATTTAACAGTAAGGTTAGAAAAAAGTGCCACTTTTGATGAAGTAAAAGCTGCAATTAAAGAAGCTTCAGAAAATGATTTGAAAGGAATTTTAGGATATACTGACGAAGGTGTGGTTTCACAAGATTTTGTTTCAGAGCCAAGAACAAGTGTTTTTGATGCAAATGCAAGTATCGGCTTAAATGATAATTTTGTAAAATTAGTATCTTGGTATGATAATGAATTTGGATATTCAACTAAATTGGTTGATTTAGCTGAGTACATAAATAATATTTAATCCTTTAATTTTAACGTTTTAAGCTGTTAATCTTAAAGTAAGGTTAGCAGCTTTTTTATACATTTTTAATATGATTTTTATTGTTGATAGTGGTTCTACAAAATGCGATTGGTTAGCAATAGATAGTAAGGGCAAGCAATTATTAGAAAAGCAAAGAACCAAAGGATTAAATCCAGCAATTTTATCCAAAAAAAAATTATATAGTACAATAAAAAAAAATGCTGTTTTAAAGCAGCATAGTAATGAAGTTACTCACGTTTTTTTTTATGGTGCAGGTTGTGGAACAGAAAAACCAAGTTTACTATTAGCAGGTGTTTTGCAAGATTTTTTTCCAAATGCCAAAGTAGAAGTAAAAGAAGATACCTACGCTGCAGTATATTCTACAATTAAAGCTAATGAGGCAGCCGTTGTTTGTATTTTGGGAACAGGTTCAAATTGTTGTTATTTTGATGGAGTTCAATTACATCAACGAGTAAGATCTTTAGGATATACAATTATGGATGATGCATCTGGTAATTATTTTGGAAAGCAATTGATTAGAGATTATTATTTTAATCATATGCCAGAAGATATAAGTGTTGCTTTTGCTCATAAATATAATTTGGAAGATGATTATATAAAGTATAATCTGTATAAGCAACCCAATCCAAATGCTTATCTAGCTAATTTTGCCGAGTTTATGTTTTTAAATAAAGATTCTGAATACATAACAAATCTTATAAAAAATGGTATTAGGCTATTTGCAAAAAACTATATTTTACAATTTGTAGATGTTCTAAACACTGTTCCAGTGCACTTTGCTGGCTCTATTGCTTATTTTTCACAAGATGAGATTCACGAAGTTGCAAACGAAATGGGGTTTAAAGTTGGCAACTTTGAGCGCAGACCTATTGAAGGTCTCGTAAACTACCATATAAATAATTTGTAATTAAAAATAATAAAACATGGCAAAAAAACTAAAAGGAATCATAGCTATATTGACTGGAGGAGGAGATGTACCAGGTTTAAACCCTGCAATTAGGGCAATTACAATTAGAGCAAGACGAGAAGGTTATAAAGTAATCGGGCTAAGACGTGGTTGGGCAGGAATAGTTGAGCTTATTCAAGATCCAAAAGCAGATAATAGTAATAATTATGTTGAGCTTACTCAAGAAATAGTAAATAAAGCTGGTAGAACAGGTGGAACATTCTTACACAGTTCTAGAACACGTCCGAGTCATTTACCAAAAGCAAATGTTCCTGATCATTTAAAAAATGAATACCAAGAGGAATTTAATGACATGACAAAAGTCGTTTTAAGTAATCTGGATTATTTAGGTATTGATTTTTTAATTCCTATTGGCGGCGATGATACACTAAGTTATGCTGTTAGGTTATATAAAGAAGGATTTAAAGTTGTAGCCATACCTAAAACAATGGATAATGATGTTCCTGGGACCGATTATTGTATTGGGTTTAGCACTTGTATTACACGTACAATTAATATGACTAATACGCTCAGGACTTCTGCTGGATCACATGAGCGGTTTTTAATTTTAGAAGTATTTGGAAGATATGCTGGATTTACAGCGATGTTGCCCACTATGGCTGGTGCAGCAAATAGGTGTGTGATCCCAGAATATAAATTTGATATTGAGAAACTTACTGAAAACTTAGTAAGAGACAGGTATGACAATCCAAGTAATTACTCTGTTGTTTTAGTTTCAGAAGGAGCTATGTTTAAAGGTGGTGAAATGGTTTTTAAAAATGCTGAAAAAGATCAATTTGGACATGCAAAGCTTGGTGGTATTGGTGAATTAGTTTCAGAAAACCTTAAAGATTTGTCTCCTAAATTTAATACCGGTAAAAGTATTAATGTTATAAATCAAAAATTAGGTTATCTAGTTAGAGGAGGAGATCCAGATGCTGTTGATTCAATTGTTCCTATGGCTTATGGTAATCTTGCATTAGATTTAATATTAAAAGGTGTACACGGAAGGTTAGTAGTGTTGAAGAATGGTCGATATGATAATGTACCTATTGATGTGGTTACAGGTAAATCTAAGTTGGTTAATATCGATAAATTCTATAATACCGAAAGATTACGTCCGTATTATAATAGTTTCGAAATGAATCCTTTGTTTATTATGACAAGTGAATGATTATACTATTTAGGATAAATTTAAGGAAGATTCAAATTCTGGTTTTATTAGTTTAAATCCATTTAATAAGGCTTCCGATAATCTATCTATCTCTTTTTGAGTTAGTGTTGTAGCAAACATGCATGCACATGTATTGATCATTATAATATTTTCTTTTAGGAACAAATAATCTATGAGTTTATTCATTAAATCTTTTGTTTCTTTATTTTGATAAGCTTCACGATAAGTTGTTGGAGCATTTGCCTGAAAGTGTAAACGAAACATAGATCCTTCGCCAGTAATAGATACTGGCACATCAGCAATTTTTATAGATTCCTCAATTTGATGTTTTGCTTTTTTAGTTAAATCGTTTAAAGATTTAACGGCTGTTTCATCAAATAGTTCCATAGCTACTCTTCCAGCAGTTGTAGAAATTGGGTTTGCAGAGAAGGTTCCAGAATGTGGATGTCTTAGTATTTTACCTCTTGGATCAAGAACTTCCATTATTTCTGATTTACCTGCTAGTGCTCCAATTGGAAACCCACCACCAATTATTTTTCCTAATGCAGTTAAATCAGGTTTAACAGTGTAATTAGCTTGTGCTCCAGCATAATTAACACGATAAGTTACTACTTCATCAAATGCCAAGATTGCATTGTTTTTCCGAGTCCATTTATAAATAGCTTCAATAAATTCATTTGTAGCTGGAAAAAGACCTATTCGGTGTGGAACAGGATCAATAAGAACACAGGCTATTTCATTAGCGTGTTGGTCTAATATGTTTATAGTCCTTTCAATATCATTATAGGGAAAAATGATTACATCGTCTATAGCACCTTGAGGTGTCCCTTCTACAACAGGATTAGTATTCGGTTTGTTTAAGTCACCCCAATTATTTGGATTAGATGTTTGGCTCATTTCAGCATAATCATAAGTGCCATGATAGGCACCTTCAGCTTTTGCAATTTTTGATTTATTTGTATAAACTCTTGATGTCTTTATCATTGTCATTACAGCTTCAGTACCAGAGTTTACAAAGCGCATTCTTTCAAAAGTATTAGAACGCTTTATCATTAGTTCAGCAAAAGCGACTTCAGCTTCTGTTCCCATTGTAAAAGCAGTTCCATTTTGTAATTGTCCTGTTACAGCATTTACAATATCTGGGTGTGAATGACCATGAATTAAAGAAGCCATATTATTTGCAAAATCAATACGCTCTACACCTTCTATATCAGTAATATAACTTCCTTTAGCGGTAGCTACATAGTATGGATGAGGCTCTCTAAATATTGTATTTCGACTAACACCTCCTGTAAGAACATTACAAGCACGATTGTAAATAGTTTTATTTGTTTTCATTTTGAAGTTTTGAGGAATTCTTATTTATGAAATTTACACTTGTGTTTCTGCATACTGTTTTAGTGTAGTGCCTGTACGCTGTTCTAAATATTCGAAACTTACATTTGGAGCTAACTCTTTTACAAACAATCCATCTTCGCTAACTTCTAGAATTGCAAGGTTAGTGTAAATTCTCTCTACAACTCCTTTTCCAGTAAGAGGGAAAGAACATTTTTCAACAATCTTTGGGTCTCCCTTTTTTGTGTTATGCTGAGTAATCACAAAAATTCTTTTTACACCTGCGACTAAATCCATAGCGCCTCCAACTGCTGGAATTGCATCTTTCGCACCAGTTGACCAATTTGCTAAATCTCCATGCTTAGAAACTTGCATAGCGCCAAGAACACAAATGTCTATATGCCCACCTCTAATCATGGTAAAACTATCTGCATGATGAAAATAACTTGCTCCAGGAATAGACGTAACACATTTTTTTCCTGCATTAATAAGCTCAGGATCTTCATTTTCTTTTTCTGGAACTTTACCCATTCCTAAAAGTCCATTTTCGGTTTGATATATTACTTCTCTACCATCAGGAACAAAATCGGCTACCATTTCAGGTATTCCAATACCAAGATTTACATATGAACCATTTGGAATGTCTATGGCTACTTTTTTTGCCATTTCAGTACGACTCCATCCAATATTATTATTTGTATTTACCATGGATATTTTTTTTCTTCGGCTACCAATTTAGATTCTTCTGTAGGATTACTAATTTCAACAACTTTATTTACGAATATACCTGGAGTTACTACAATTTCAGGATCAATTTCACCAGCTTCAATAATTGTTTTTGCTTGAATAATTGAAGTTTTTGCTGCTGTACACATTATGGGTCCAAAATTGCGAGCTGTAGCATGATAGATTAAATTACCATATCTATCTGCTTTGTCACATTTAACTAATGAAAAGTCAGCTTTTATTCCAAATTCAAGTACATATTCTTGTTCATTAAATAATCGAGATTCTTTACCAATTGCAAGTGGAGTATTAACTGAAGTAGCAGTATAAAATGCAGGAATGCCAGCGCCACCAGCTCTAATTCTTTCTGCAAGAGTTCCTTGTGGAACTAATTCTAATTCAATTTCTCCATTACGATATAATTCAGGAAAAACCGTTGAATTAGCAGTTCTTGGAAAAGAACAAATCATTTTTTTTACCTGTTTATTTTCAATAAGTGCAGCTAGTCCAACATGACCACTACCTGTATTATTACTTACTACAGTTAAATTATTTACACCATGGTCTATTAAGGCATGTATAAGCTCTATGGGACTTCCAGCCTCGCCAAATCCTCCTATCATAACTGTTGCTCCGTTATGAATCTCACTTACAGCTTCTGCAGCAGATCCAATAATTTTATTAATCATGAGTTTTGTATAATATGAAACTAATTATTGTTCAATAAAGCAATTATTTAACAATTGATTTTTTCCAGATCTTTTTCGATTTTTGCTAGCTCATCTTTATAGAAATATTTGCCACCATCAAATGGTTTCAATTTTTCTATAGTGTTTTCTACTTCATCATATTCAGCTAAATAAACTTTATCTAGCCATTCCATATTTCTTGCCTCATTAAATTTCAAAGCAAATGCCTTTTTACCATTTACTTCAACTGTACCGAGTAATGATGTTTTACCTGCAGATGATGTCATGGTAATATATCTTGAAGGTCGTCCAGTAGAAGGGAGACTTCTATATACTTTACTAAATATTTTGTTCATATCTGCTAATGGTGCTGTAAAATAATCATGTTCTCCTGTTGGTCTGGCACAATATATTGAGTGAAAACTCATTCCTAGCATCATTAAAATATGTGCTAAATCTATCCAATTTTTAGCAGATTTATCAATATCTACTTTACCATTCTCGTCCATAAATAAGCTTATATGGTTCATCATCGGACTCTGACTCTTTACTATGATTCCGTTAGCTCTTAATCTGCGTATTGCAGCTATTGTATGTATATTGAGGAATTCTTTTGGTGTAGAAAAATGTCCCATCCATAATACTTGAATACCATGATCTATTAATTTCTTGAATAGTTCAAGGGTTTCATTATACTTAGAATTAAGAACTATATCTGGTTCATATGTTAATGCACGAGAAGCAATTCTAACTGTTCTAATATGCATCAGTTCTGGATCTTCCATGACAATACCTAGATATTCATTTAACCTTTTGTAGGGCATATATCCAGCATCGCCTCCTGTAATAAGAATATCCGTAACCTCTTTGTGTTTTCTTAAGTATTCATGTACTTGATTAGCATCGTTCTGAATAAACATATCTTCGTCACCCCTTACTTGAGCATGACGAAAACAATAAGTGCAATACGCATAACAGCCTTGTGTTGTTTTATCAAATAGCAAAAAAACTTGAGGATATTTATGCTGACCTCCATCAAGTGCTTCAAACTCCCCTTCTTCAGAATAAAATGAAGGACGGTTAAGGATTTGCTTACCATCATGCGGATTTGTTTTATCTCTATAAGCCACAACCATTTTCATTCTATCACCATCATCCTCAATATTAATATATTCGTCAACAATATTCTTTTCAATCATGTTTGGTTGAGGAAAAATTAACTGAAATATCTGATCTTCCTGAAAGTTGTTCCAGTCGATTGTATTTAAAATATGTTTTGTTGCTAAGAAAGCATATACTTCTACAAAAAGTTCTCGTTCTTTAATATCGCTAAGTATGATTCCATTATCTTCTAATATATTGCATACTTTTCTAAAGCCTGATAATCCTGTGTACTTATTCTTCGCATGGGTAAATATAGCCTTAGATCCAGCCTTCAATATTGAGTGTTGTGGGAAGCTATTATGCAATCGAGAAAGTAATGAGGTCGGTGCCAAATTTTCCTTTTCGATAATGCTTCTTGTTTCATCATTAAGGTCATGACGATTCATTAAATTTTGAACATCAGATTCTAGAATTTCTATTTTTTTTATTGAAGAAGTTGTTTTGTCAACTTTTGTAGCTGCTAACATTGTATGAAAAGTTTAAGTAAATATTTATATCTAGATTTTTCATCTATAAAATTTTAACTTTAAAATCTACTTACCAATACTAATCAATTAAAACAACTACTCTGTATAAACTCTATTCTCTTGCTCAGTAACTCTTATAAATGTAGTACGTTTAGTAAGTTCCTTTAAACGTTGTGCACCAACATAGGTACATGTACTTCGTATTCCTCCTAATATATCTTGTAATGTTGATATAATATCACCTCTATAAGGTACTTCAACAATTTTACCTTCAGAAGCACGATATTCGGCAACCTCACCAACATGTTTTTTCATAGCTGTAGTAGAACTCATTCCATAAAATTGTTTATAAGGTTTGCCATTACGTTCTATTGTCTCTCCACCACTTTCGGTATGTCCAGCTAACATACCTCCAAGCATTACAAAATCTGCTCCAGCACCAAATGCTTTAGCTATATCGCCAGGGAAGACACAACCACCATCACTTATTATTTGTCCACCCAATCCATGAGCAGCATCGGCACATTCAATAATCGCTGAGAGTTGTGGATAACCAACACCAGTTTTTACTCTTGTAGTACAAACTGAACCAGGACCAATACCAACCTTAATTATATCTGCTCCAGCTAGCAAAAGTTCTTCCACCATTTCTCCAGTTACCACATTACCAGCAATTATAACTTTATTAGGATAACTTTCTCTTGTTTGCTTTACAAAATCTGCAAATCGCTCACTATAGCCATTAGCTACATCTATACAAATAAACTTGATTGTTGGATTTGAATTAAGTATTGATGCTAATTTTTCTACATCTTTTGGTTTCACTCCTGTGCTTATAGCAATATAATCTCCTATGGTTTTTGGAGAATTAATCATAAATTCATTCCATTCTGAAATTGAATAATGTTTATGAATAGCAGTAATCAATTTATTTTCTGCTAATGCAGTAGCCATTTCAAAAGTACCAACAGTATCCATATTTGCAGCAATAATTGGAACACCTTTCCAGCTATTATTTGCATGCAAAAATTTAAATTCTCTTTGAAGTGAAACTTGAGATCTGCTCTTTAAAGTAGAGCGTTTAGGGCGAATCATGACATCTTTAAAGCCTAATTTTAAGCCACTTTCTATACGCATCTTCTTTGAAGTATTTTGTTACATACAAAGTTAAACAAATAAAAAGAAAAGAATATATATTATATGGTATTTTTATAAGTAACTATTTAACAGCAATCATGCTAATTTCAACATTTACATCTTTAGGTAAACGAGCTACTTGCACAGTTTCTCGAGCTGGTGCATTTGTATCATTAAAATAACTACCATAAACATCGTTAATTTCTGAAAAATCATCCATATCACTTATAAAAATGGATGCTTTTACTACGTATTCAAAACTCATTTCAGCGGCATCCAAAACTGCTTTTAAGTTTTCCATGACTTGTATAGTTTCAGTTTTAATATCATCTAAAACTAATTCACCAGTTTCTGGGTTAAAAGCAATTTGACCTGAAGTGTAAAGTGTATTTCCGCTTAAAATGGCTTGATTATATGGACCTATTGGTGCTGGAGCTTTTGCTGTAGTAATTATTTTTTTCATTGTTATATTTTATAGTTGTCTATCTCTCGATTTTTGCTTGTCGTATTTTATATCTTTAAGGATACTCGATCTTATGCCTATAAAGAAATTCCAAGAACTACGTGAGCTAAATGGAACCCATGAAAAATTCATTCTCCAACTTAATAAATCTCTTTCAAAGCGTAATTGTGTATAAGTAACACCATTATTTTTTAAATCGTAACCTGAAGATGCTCCAATACTCCATCGAGGTGAGATATCAATATCTCCTGAGAACATTAAGGAATGTGATGAAATTTCACTTTGTCGTCTTGTATTGCTATAATTTACTGCATACGCAATTCGTAAACTCCATGGCATTTTATAAGAATATAATGCACTTGGTTCGTCTTTGTCTTTAGAATCTTTATTGTCGGAGCTTAACCTTTGATCTGCAAAATCTTGTGGTTTACCAAATAAATCATCGGCACGACCACCACTTCGCAAAGATTCTTCGTTTGCAGCTTCATTATCATTTTTAGAGCCATCAAAACTTTTGCTAGAAAGAGTATAATTCATAGTTAAGTTAGCACTAGTTAATCTAAAAAGACTTCCACCATTATCTATATTGAATTTATCGATTTTGCTATTATTATTATCTAAAGCATATGGGTCTAGAGTTGCTCCAAAGTTTATGCTCATTTTATCATCAAGAATTTGTGTCCCACCAGTCATTCTTATAGGACTTATTTTTAATGAATCTCCCGATATATTATAAGATGTAGAAAAGTTTAAATTGTTAAGTAGTTTTATTTTTTTTGCTTCGGTGGCTGTACTATCTCGATCTCTTACTTTAGCTTCAAAGTTGTTTCCTAATGACAAACCTATAGAGCTTGAAAATGTATTTCCTGGTGAACCAAAAATAGATTGTTCAAAACGTGTAAAATCAACTTCTTCTACTAAAGTTCCATCTGCATCTACGACCTCATAAGTGTCATAATACTCATTAAAAGCCGGATTAATATTGTAACTTATAGAAGGTCGCATAACGTGTCTAATAGCTTGAATTTTTTTATCCTCGCCAAAATCAAACATTCCATAAATAGTAGTTCCTAAACTCGCGCTAAAATTATAGGTTCTAAAAGCATCAAAATTATTATTTTCTGTAGTAACGACTTCTAATAATTCTTGGTCAAACGTTTTATCAATAGTTTTTAATGTCCAAGTTTCTTGAAAATTTGTGCTTGCGCTAACACTTAAATATTTAAATATTTTAAAGTTTGTGCTTAACGGAATGGTATGCTGCATACCAACTTTGGCATCTTCAAACATTTCTTTTTTAAAAAACAAAGAGTCTGTAGTTTGAATCCTGTTTTCACCACGAACATTATATTGTAAGTTAATATTTTGTAGGATACCTTTTTTACTCCCAACTTTTGGTGCAAAAGGAAAAATACGATCTACACTTGCCTGAAATGTTGGAAGTGTCATATTAATCGACTCTGTATTAGTATTTTGAGAGTGCGTAGCCGTCATGCTCATATTTACTTGTGGCTCTCCTTGGAATGTTTTTGAATACGAAATAGAGGATGATAAAGTATTGTTTAAAAAACTAGAAGTATTTAATTGATTAATAGATTCTTGAAAATATGTACTGCTACCTAAGTTAACAGATGCCGAAAAACTAGAATTAGGATTAGATTTTCCATCCTTACTATGAGTCCATCTTATGTTATATACAGAACTTTTTGAATAATCTGGAAAACCACGCTCACTAGTAATTAAGTTTTCAAACCTAAAACTAATATTACCTCTATATTTATAACGCTTAGCATAGGCACTTTGTAAACGCAAACCATAACTTCCGTTAGTGTAATAATCTCCTAATACAGCTAGATCTACATAATCGTTTATTGCAAAATAATAACCTCCGTTTTGTATGTTATAACCTCTATTACCTCCAGTGTCTTCACCAAAAGCTGGGAAAATAATACCTGAAGTACGTTTCTTAGTTAGCGGAAAAAAAGCAAAGGGCATACCAATTGGAGTAGGAACATCTGCAATAAATAAATTTGTTAAACCAGTAACCACCTTTTTACCTGGAACAATTTTTGCCTTGCGTAGTAAAAAATAATATTCTGGATTTTCAAAATCTTCTGAAGTAGTGAATTTTGCTCTATCCACAAAGTAAACCGAATCGTTTTCCTTTTTTGTAGTTTCAGAAATTATTAATCCTCCTTCTTGTTCGGTCTTAGAATTATAAATTAATGCTTTTTGAGATTTTGTATTAAATAATAATGAATCTGGCTCTACAACATCCTTCCCTTGTTTAAAAATAGGAGCTTGTGTATATTCTCCCAAACTATCTGTTATTCCTTTTGCATAAACTTCGTTCTTGGCATAATTTATTACAATCTCTCCTGCAGTAATCTCCATATCTTGGTAGAACATTTGAGCACCATTATAAAGATATATCTGTTCTTTTGTTTGATTTATAGAAACATAATCTATGGCACTGTATTTCATAATATCTTCTAACATCCCTTTCTTTTTAGGAATACTATCAGAACTTATAGAATCTTGCTCTTTAGAATTTATAGGATTAATTAATAATGAATCGACATTTATATTTACAGAGTCTTTAACAACTTTAGGGTTGATTATTGGTTTTGTTTTTGGGACATCTTGAGCATAGCTAAAAGTGTTTATAAACACTGTAAAACTTAAGGCAAAAAGTATTTGAAAGATATTTGTTTGCAATGCTTTTAGATGTATTTTTGTAAAAGTATGGCTCGGTTTTTGAATTGCCAAAGTTACATATATTTTTTTGTGATTATTTTTAATATTCAAAAAATTTAAAATTTAAAATAAACCCAATTACTAAGCCGTTAAAGTCACTATGCAAACGTACCAAAAATACCTTTTATTATCTTTTATAGTTTTATTAACAAGTCTGTCTTTTGCTCAAAAAAGTAATGATAAATTCATAGTTGTTTTAGATGCTGGGCATGGAGCTCATGATCCTGGAAACTTAGGAAATGGTTTTAAAGAAAAGGATATCGCATTAAGTATCGTTTTAAAAATTGGTAAAGCATTAGAACAACAAGATGATGTTGAAGTTATTTATACGCGTAAGACAGATGTGTTTGTAGATTTGCATGAGAGAGGTGCCATTGCAAATAGAGCTGATGCCGATTTGTTTGTATCTGTGCATTGTAATGCACACGGAACTCAAGCTAATGGTACCGAGACATGGGTTTTAGGAACAAAAAGAAGCGAAACAAATTTTGATGTTGCAAAAAAAGAAAATGAAGTAATTTTTTTGGAAGAAGATCATGAAAAAAATTATGAGGGATTTGATCCAAATAATCCAGAATCTCTAATAGGTATTACGCTAATGATGGAAGATTATTTAGATCAAAGCATACTGTTGGCTACATACATTCAAGATAATTTCACTAATAAATTAAAACGAAAAAATAGAGGTGTAAAGCAAGAAGGTTTTATTGTTTTGCATCAAACCTATATGCCCAGCGTTTTGGTTGAAACGGGTTTTTTATCTTATAAAAAAGAAGGCGTTTATCTTAATTCTAAAAAAGGACAAACAGAAATGGCAACATCTATAAAAGATGCCATATTAAAATATAAAGGCAAACTTAATTTTGAATCTGTTGAAGATATTGTTTTAATTGATAATGATGAAAATTATGATGCTACTATAGATAGCACAACTACTTATCCCGAGATTACTTTTAAAGTACAAATTGCTGCGAGTTCAAGAAAACTAAAGACAAAGCCATATAATTTTAATGGACTCAATAATGTTTCTAGAAATAGAGTAGGTGAAATTTATAAGTATTTTTATGGTGAAACATCAGATTATTCACAAATAAAAAAACATAAAAAGGAAGCTCTTAAAAAAGGATATGATACTTGTTTTATAGTTGCTTTTAAAAACGGACTGCCTATTACTGTTAATGATGCTTTAAAAACTCCATCAGATTAAGAGTGTAGTTTTTAAATTAATTGTTAATTTTGTCACTAACCAAACAATAAATATTATAGCTTTTGAAAATATCTAGAGAAGTAAAAACTGCAGTATTAGTGATTTCAGGCTTAGTAATGTTTGTATTCCTATTCAATTATTTAAAAGGCAATAATTTATTAGATTCATCCCGAACGTTTTATGTTGTTTACGATAATGTAGAAGGGCTAGCTTCATCCACTCCTGTAACTATAAATGGTCTTTCAGTAGGTAAAGTACAAGAAATAAGTTTTAATAATGATGGCTCTGGAAATTTAGTAGTTAAACTTTTGGTTGATAGTGATTTTGAATTCTCTAAAAACAGCAAGGCCGAATTATATGAAGCTGGATTAATTGGAGGAAAAGCAATTGCTATTATTCCTGCATTTGATAATGCCGAAAACGCCAAAAAAGGAGATTACCTCGAAGGAACAGTAAAAGCAGGTTTGAGCGAGCTTGTAAATCAGCGGTTAACACCACTTCAAGAAAAAATTGAAACTATGATGGTGAGTGCAGATTCTTTGCTTAACAATTTAAACGATGTGTTCGATTCTCAAACTAAAACAAACCTTAAAAATAGTATTGCTGGTTTAAATACCACTATTGCCTCTTTTGGAGAAACATCAAAGAGTCTTAATAATTTAGTAGAAAATAATCAAGAGCAGATAGAAAGTGCATTAACAAATGTTGAAACTATTACTTCAAACTTGACGAAAGTTACCGATTCTTTAGCAAATGCTAATCTTGGTAATACAATTAAGGATTTACAAACTACAATTAATAATTTTAATTCTGTTTTAGCAAGTATAGACGAAGGTAAAGGCTCTATTGGCAAACTGTTTAAAGATGAAGGATTATACAATAATCTTAAAGCAGCTACAAAAGAAATGGAAGAGTTATTACGAGATATTAAATTGCATCCAAAACGTTATTTCAGAATTTTATCAAAAAAAGAAATTCCATATAACGAAGACTAAACAATTAATATCTATAGAATGAATTATATTCCAAACATACTTTTTGCAATAATCCTTATAATTGGAATAGGATATTTTGCAAAAAACATAAAAAAACTCATTCGCAATATAAAGCTAGGTCAAGATATTGATGTAAGTGATAATAAATCACAACGTTGGAAAAATATGGCAATGATTGCTCTTGGGCAAAGTAAAATGGTAAGACGTCCAATTGCAGGTATTCTTCATGTTATTGTTTATGTTGGTTTTATTGTTATTAATATTGAGGTGTTAGAAATAATAATTGATGGTTTAGTTGGTACACATCGTGTTTTTTCATCTGTAGGAAGTTTGTATGGTATATTAATTGGTGTTTTCGAAATTTTAGCTGTTTTAGTTTTAGTTTCAGTTATAGTATTTTGGATTAGAAGAATGATAATTCGTATTCCTCGTTTTTGGAATAGAGAAATGACTAAATGGCCAAAAAATGATGCTTTAAATATCCTTTATTTCGAAATGGTATTAATGTCGTTGTTTTTGATAATGAATGCTACCGATATTCGTTTTCAAGAACTAAATACAGGTAATATAGTAAGTCAATATATTGCTAATTGGTTTAGTGGAGTACCTATAGATACGCTTTATTTTGTTGAACGTGGAGCTTGGTGGTTACATATTGTTGGTATTTTAATATTTCTAAATTATCTATACTTTTCAAAACATTTACATATTCTCTTAGCTTTTCCAAATACATTTTATGCTAGTTTAAAACCAAAAGGAGAACTCAATAATTTAGAAGCAGTTACAAAAGAAGTTATGTTGATGATGGACCCAAATGCTGATCCTTTTGCCGCGCCAGCTGAAGATGAAAATGAAGAAGAACCTGCTAAATTTGGAGCAAGTGATGTGCAAGACTTAAATTGGGTACAATTACTAAATGCATATACATGTACAGAATGTGGTAGATGCACTAGCGAATGCCCTGCGAATCAAACTGGTAAAAAATTATCCCCTCGTAAGATTATGATGGACACTCGTGACCGATTAGAAGAAGTAGGTAAAAATATTGATGCTAATAAAGGTGTTTTTAAAAAAAATGGAAAACAACTACTAGACGATTACATAACAAGAGAAGAACTTTGGGCATGTACTTCTTGTAATGCATGTGTCGAAGCTTGTCCAGTAAGTATCAATCCGTTGTCAATTATATTAGATATGCGCCGTTATTTAGTTATGGAACAGTCTGCTGCACCAAACGAATTAAATAATATGATGACTAATATTGAAAACAATGGAGCACCTTGGCCTTATAACCAAATGGATAGATTAAATTGGAAGAATGAATAAAGTAACAAATGAAATGTATAAAAATGCCATATTATTTAGTTGCATTAATTTTATGCTGTTTTAGCTTTAATTATAGCATTGGGCAAACAAGAGATTTTTCAAAAGATAGTCTGCGTATAAAAGTATATACTGAAATTGAATACGTGGATGGTCGAATGAAAAAGGTTGAGGTTACAAAAGTATTTTGCGATTATTGTTCAGCTATTCAAATAGAGGCTTTAAAAGAACAAGCAAAAGCAAATATTTATCATGACAAAAGTTATTGGACATATGGAAAAGTAAACGATATTCAAAAATTTACACTTATAATAAGGACTGCAAAAAAAGATTTAATAGCAATTGAAAAAGAAAATGATAATAGTGAAAATTAGATAAAAAACATCACTTTTAATACCACAGCTTACTTCTGGAAAAACCTAGAGGAGACAATTACCATTGGATAGATAACCATTTAGTAAAAGAGATACACTAGATGAGTAAATTTACCGATTTAGTATTAAAAAAAATTAAAAATAGAAGGATTTGATGATGGTAAACATGATTAATTAAAACTATATGAGTGAAGCATTAAGAGTACCAACAATGGCCGAATATCTAGCTCAAGAAAAACAACCAGAAGTATTGTTTTGGGTTGGTTGTGCTGGTAGTTTCGACGACAGAGCAAAAAAAATAACTAAAGCTTTTGTAAAATTACTCAATAATGCGAATGTCGATTTTGCAGTTTTGGGTACCGAAGAAAGTTGTACTGGCGATCCTGCAAAACGTTCTGGGAATGAATTTTTATTTCAAATGCAAGCTGTAACAAATATTGAAGTTTTAAATGCTTACGAGGTAAAAAAAATCGTAACTGCTTGCCCTCATTGTTTTAATACACTTAAAAATGAATATCCATCACTTGGTGGAAGTTATGAAGTAATGCATCACACGCAATTTTTAAAGAGTTTATTAGAAGATGGACGCTTAACAATTGAAGGTGGACAATTTAAAGGGAAACGTATTACTTTTCATGACCCTTGTTACTTAGGTCGTGCAAATAATGTTTATGAAGCACCTCGTGAGTTAATCAACAAACTTGAAGCTGAACTTGTAGAAATGAAAAATTGCAAGAGTAATGGTTTATGTTGTGGAGCTGGTGGAGCGCAAATGTTTAAAGATGCTGAAAAAGGAGAGAAGGAAATAAATGTTGAACGCACAGAACAAGCATTAGAAATTAAACCAGATATTATCGCAGCTGGATGTCCTTTTTGTAATACCATGATGACAGATGGTATAAAAATAAAAGAACAAGAAAATAATGTGAAAGTTATGGATATTGCTGAATTAATTGCAAATGCTCAAGATTTATAAATAACCCAAATTGAAGAATAGTTTATGAAAAACATTATAATTATTTTTAGTTTATTGGTTTCAATAAATGTTTATTCACAAGAATCTACTTTAGATAAAATAGCAATAAAAACATGCGAATATCTTGAAACTGATGAAATCAAGCAACTAGACAGTAGTCAAAGAGTAATAAAATTAGGTGTATATATTATTAATTTATATAGTGACTATAAAAATGAATTAGAAGCAGAAGGGATAGTTATAAATTTTTCTGATGGAAGTGAGGCAGGTAGAAAATTTGGCGAGATGGTTGGAATTAATATGGCAAATTTTTGTCCAGATACTCTTATTGCTTTATCTGGAGATGTTAGCTTAGATGATGATTCAGATGAGTTTAAAACTTTTAAAGGGGAAATAAAATCAATAAAAGGTGATGATTTTTGTTTTATTAATGTAGAAAATTCAAATGGAATAATACAAAAATTTTTATGGCTTAGTAATTTTATTGGCTCAGAAAAAATAATATCTAATGACTTTGAAATTGGGATGAGTGTAGTAATTAAATATAAAAACACAGAATGTTTTTCACCTAAATTAAATGAATATATCATTCGAAAAGAAATTGTAGAAATTGAATATATTAATTAGCATATAAAAAATGTTAGTAGAATTTAACACATTGCCAGAAATTTCAAGAGTTTGGATTTACCAAGCTAGTCGTTCGTTTACAGAAAACGAATTAGATGATATCTCTTCAAAATTAAATCAATTTATTAATAATTGGACTGCACATGGAGGTGATTTGCAATCAGGCTATGAGATTAAGTATAACCGCTTTATCATAATTGGTTTAAATCAAAACTTAAATAATGCTACTGGATGTTCAATAGATGCTTCTGTACAATTTATTCAGCAATTAGAACAAGAATACAATATAGATTTACTTGATAAAATGAATGTCTCTTATAAACAAGGAGAGTTTATAGCTTATAAAACGCTTTCAGATTTTAGAAAAATGGCTAAGGACAAAGCGGTTTCAAAAAACACTATTGTATTCAATAATCTAGTAACTAACATAGCAGAGTATAGAGAAAACTGGGAAGTTCCTGCAAGCGGAAGTTGGCATAGTAGATTCCTTAAATAGTAAGCAATAATTATGGCTAACGACATTATCTTATTAAATATTTCTGGACCGGACAAGCCCGGTCTAACTTCTAGTTTAGCATCTGTTTTAGCCGAATATGGGGCTAAAATATTAGATATTGGACAAGCTAACATCCATGATACATTATCCTTAGGAATACTATTTGAAATTCAATCAGGAGCTAAATCAGCAGCTGTTTTAAAAGAATTACTTTTTAAATCTTATGAACTCGGTATTCAAGCAAAATTTACTCCAATTACGCTTGAAAACTACGAAAAATGGGTATCGCTTCAAGGGAAGGATAGATATATTGTTACTATTTTAGGAGAAAAACTTGATGCAAAACAAATATCTTCAGTTACTAAAGTAATTTCAGAAAAAAAATTAAATATAGATTCTATTAAAAGACTAACTGGGCGCTTATCCCTTGTTAGAGAAGAGGAGTATCCAAGAGCATGTATACAGCTTTCCATTAGGGGAGAAATAGGTTGTAAATCAGAGTTTACTGAAAAATTTATGGAAATCTCACACGATTTAGATGTAGATATTGCGTTTCAAGAAGATAATATTTATAGACGCAACAGGCGCTTGGTTTGTTTTGATATGGATTCTACATTGATACAAGCCGAAGTTATTGATGAGTTGGCAAAATGTGCAGGTGTCGGAGATGAAGTAAAAACAATTACAGAAGCTGCAATGGAGGGGAAAATAGACTTTAACGAAAGTTTTATAAGGCGCATGAAACTATTAAAAGGTTTAAGTGAAGACGTGCTTCGGGATGTCGTTGTTAATTTACCCATTACTAAAGGCGCAAGAAGACTAATGGACACTTTGAAAAGTTATGGATTTAAAACAGCTATTTTATCAGGTGGGTTTACATATTTTGGACAATATTTGCAAAAAGAACTGGGAATAGATTATCTATATGCAAATCAATTAGAAATAAAAGATGGTGTTTTAACTGGTGGATATATAGGTGATATTGTTAATGGTGATAAAAAAGCAGAATACCTTAAAGAAATTGCCCAAAAAGAAGGTATAGATATAAATCAAACCATTGCTGTAGGTGATGGTGCAAATGACTTGGCAATGCTTAATCTTGCTGGATTAGGTATAGCTTTTAATGCTAAGCCAACAGTTAAAGACAATGCGCAAAATTCTATATCTAGCATTGGGTTAGATGGTGTACTATATTTGCTAGGCTATCATGACCGACATATAGATTTAATTGAATAGCCTAAAGCAGTTAGTATAGTTGCCTTTTATGTATTTTTTTATTATTGCTAATTGGAACCTGAATACTGTGGACAGTAATTTGTTAATTACGTTGGTTATAAAACTATCTTAAAGTTTTTTAATCTTCACTTTAAAAATGTTATTTTGGCATAGTATTTAGTTTTATACTGTTAAGTACTTAATTCATCCAAATTTATGCGTATTAAACTTTTTCTCATTGTTATTGTTGGTGTATTTAATCTAACAATTGGACAAAACACCAAATCACTATTGCTTACAGAAGATGTTGAATCACAGCAAAAATGGGTTGATAGCATATACTCTTCTATGACTATTGAAGAAAAAATTGGCCAATTATATATGGTACAAGTGTTTTCTAGTCAAGATGAAAAGACTAAAAACAATATTATAAAATTAATAAAAGACCAACATATTGGAGGGTTAATTTATTCTAAGGGAGGACCAGTTCGTCAGGCAAAGTTAAATAATGAATTGCAAGCAATTTCAAAAATACCATTGCTTGTTGGTATGGATGCAGAATGGGGTTTGAGTATGAGATTAGATTCTACTTATGCTTTCCCTTGGAATATGACTTTGGGAGCTATTAAAGACCCTTTATTAATTGAAAAAACAGGAAGATATATTGGTGAGCACTGCAAACGATTAGGAGTCCATTTTAATTTTGCTCCTGTAGTTGATATAAACACAAATCCTAAAAATCCTATTATAGGAAACCGTTCATTTGGAGAAGATAGAGATAATGTTACTGAGAAAGCTTTAGCTTTTATGAAAGGGATGCAAAGTGCTGGAGTTTTAGCAAATGCAAAACATTTTCCTGGACATGGAGATACTGAAGCCGATTCTCATAAAACCTTACCAACAATAAATTTTAATGTAAAACGAATTGATTCAATAGAGCTATATCCATATAAAGCTTTGATTAAAAATGGACTATCTAGTGTTATGGTCGCACATTTAAATGTTCCAAGCTTAGAATCACGTGCAGATTTCCCTTCATCACTTTCAAAAAATATTGTCACAGATATATTAAAAACACGACTAGAATTTAAGGGCTTAATTTTTACAGATGCATTAACAATGAAAGGAGCTTCAAATTTTAGCGAAACTGGAGCAATAGATTTAGCTGCATTTAATGCAGGGAACGACGTTATGCTAATGTCTGAAGATGTTTCAATCGGTGTTTCTAAAATTAAAGAAGCCTATGAAAAAGGAGAAATTTCTGAAGAACGTTTAGCACATTCTGTAAAAAAGATATTGATGGCAAAATATAAAGTTGGTCTAAATAAATACAAGCCAATCGGAACTTATCATTTAGTTGAAGATTTAAATAGATTAAAAGATGATGTGCTTTATGAAGAATTATTAGAAAATGCTATTACTGTTATAAAAAATGAAGCAAATATCTTACCATTATTGAGATTAGAAACTAAAAAAATAGCTTACGTGAAATTAGGAGATGCTGATGGTTCAGTTTTTCTAAATGAATTAAAAAAATACACCAAAGTTCATGAAGTGAAAGCTGATAAACTGGATGGTCTTATCAATAAATTAAACAATTATAATATTGTAATTGTTGGATTTCATAAATCGAATGAAAATCCATGGAAGTCATACAAATTTACCGATAAGGAATTAGTATGGTTATACGAAATGTCAAGAACAAATACAGTTATTTTAAATGTTTTTTCAAAACCTTACACACTTTTAGACTTAAAGACTACAGAAAACTTTGATGGCATGATGGTTTCCTACCAAAATAGTAAAATTGCGCAACAAAAGGCTGCACAATTAATTTTTGGAGGTATTCCTGCAAAAGGGGTTTTACCTGTATCAATTGGTAAGGATTTTAAAGTCGGTTCAGGTATCCAGTTTCCTACAGCAAGTCGATTAAGTTATGGCTTGCCTGAACGTGTTGGAATGAGCTCAGAGCGATTAAGTAAAATTGATTCTGTAGCTCAATACGCTGTAAACTCATCAATGACACCTGGAATTCAATTAATAGTCGCAAGAAAAGGAAAAGTGATTTATAATAAGAATTTTGGTAAGCATACTTATAATGGAAAAGAAAATGTAAAATTTAATGATATTTATGACGTTGCTTCTTTAACAAAAATACTTGGAACATTACCATTACTTATGGAGTTAGTAGAACAAGGCATTGTTTCGTTAGATTCTAAATTATCACAACTAATTCCAGACTATAAAGATTCTAATAAAAAGAATGTATCCATTAAACGAATGTTATCGCATTATGCGAGATTAAAACCTTGGATTCCTTTTTATGATACTACTTTGGATTCGATTACAAAACAGCCTAATCCTAAATATTATAGGTCAAGGCAAAGCAAAGCATATAATATTGAAGTCACTAAAGATTTGTATTTAAGATCCGATTATCAAGATTCCATTCAGGAGATAATTAAAGAAAGTGAAATGCTAAAAAGACTAAGATATCGTTACAGTGATTTGCCATATTATATTTTAAAGAAATTTATTGAAACGCATTACGACCAATCACTCGATAATTTAGTGCAACAACATTTTTACGAATTATTAGGAGCTAACTATACAACATATAATCCAAGTAAAAAGTTTAGTAATACGCAAATTGTACCTACTGAGATTGATGATTATTTTAGGTATGAAAAAATTCAAGGTTATGTGCATGATATGGGAGCAGCAATGCAAAATGGAGTAGGTGGTCATGCAGGTGTATTTAGCAACGCTAACGATGTTACAAAAATAATGCAGATGTATTTACAAAAAGGATATTATGGAGGACATCGCTATTTTAAAACAGAAACTATCGACAAGTTTAATACTTGTTATTTTTGTGAAAATGATAATAGAAGAGGCATAGGATTTGATAAACCTCAACTTGAAGATGAAGGTCCAACTTGTGGCTGTATTTCTATGACTAGCTTTGGTCATTCTGGTTTTACAGGCACATATGCATGGGCAGATCCAGAAGAAGAAATTGTATATGTTTTTTTAGCAAATAGAACATATCCAAAAGCTGGAAAAAATAGATTATTAAGAGAAAGTATCAGAACTGAAATACAACGCTTAATTTATGAAGCGATCGATGAATAAAAGTATGAAAATAGGAATTGTTTGTTATCCAACGTTTGGAGGTAGTGGCGTGGTCGCAACCGAACTTGGTTTAGAATTATCTAAACGAGGTCATGAAGTTCACTTTATAACCTACAGTCAGCCAGTTAGGCTAGAATTATTGAGTAATAATGTACATTATCATGAAGTAAATGTACCAGAATATCCATTATTTCATTATCAACCTTACGAGCTAGCACTATCAAGTAAATTAGTAGATATGGCTAAGCTACATGAAATTGAAGTCTTGCATGTACATTATGCCATACCACATGCTTATGCTGCGTATATGGCAAAAAAAATGTTAAAGGAAGTGGGTATAGATTTACCAGTAGTTACTACGCTACATGGTACTGATATAACATTAGTTGGGAGTCATCCGTTTTATAAATCGGCTGTGACATTTAGTATTAATAAATCGGATGCTGTAACTTCTGTGTCTCAGAGCCTAAAAGATGATACCATTCGTTTATTTGATATTAAGAGAGAGATAGATGTAGTTCCAAACTTTATAGATTTAAATAAATACAATCATACATTTACAGATTGCCAAAGAGCTATGATGGCTAATGATGATGAGAAAATAATAACACATATAAGTAATTTCAGACCTGTAAAACGAATTGAAGATGTTATTAATACATTTTATAGCATTCAAAAAGAAGTTCCTGCAAAGCTCATGATGGTTGGTGATGGTCCAGAAAAAGAGCCAGCCGAACAACTGTGTGAAAAGTTAGGTATTGAAGATAAAGTGATTTTCTTTGGGAAAAGTCATGAAATTGATAAAATCCTTTGCTTTAGCGATATGTTTCTTTTACCATCAGACACAGAAAGTTTTGGGTTAGCAGCCTTAGAAGCTATGGCTTGTGGTGTACCAGTTATTTCGAGTAATACAGGTGGAATTCCTGAAGTTAATATTCATGGAGTTTCTGGATTTTTAAGTAATGTTGGTGATGTAGAGGATATGACAAAAAACGCATTGTACATTCTTCAAAATGAAGACAGATTAAAAACCTTTAAGGATAATGCTAGAGCAGAATCAACTAAGTTTGATATTCAAGCTATAGTGCCATATTATGAAGCTATTTATAAGCATGTTCTAAATAAACACACAGTTGTATGATAAGGTTTGTTGCAGCTTGCTTTTTTCTTTTTATTTCTTGTAGTTCTGGTATCAATAAAAAATCAAAATCTATGACTCAAGAAGTAATTCCTTTTGAGATTATTGCTCAAGATGGTTTTGGTGGAATGACAGATTCTATATTTATCGCTATTAAAGATGAAAACTCCTTAAATGAAATTTATAATTTAATTGGTAAAGGAAGAATGCCAGAATTGGAAGCTCCTGCTATAGATTTTGAAAAAGAAACGGTTATTGCATTGTTTCTTGGAGAAAAAACTTCTGGAGGGTATTCTATTACTGTAAAACAAATAGAGAATATTAACGATAAAGTGAATGTAGTTTATAAAGTAACTTCACCAAAACCTGGAGATATGGTGACCTCAGTTATGACTCAACCTTATTGTATTATCAAAATGGCAAAAACCTCAAAAGAATTAGTTTTTGAAAGCATATAATTTAACAAAATCTATATATGTCAAGTTATTTGTTATTCCTTAAAACTTTTTAAAAAAGACTTCACAACTTTCCAGTTGTTATTAACATTATGCTCTACTCTTGATTCAACTAACATTGAGGAGCCATGAATCCCATATTTAGCAATATAGACTTGATGATTATTTTGTTGAGCCAATTCAAATTGATTTTTTACACTTTCAATTTCCATTTCTTTTGATGGTCTCAATAACAATAAAGGAATTTTTAATGTTTCAAAAAAATCATCAGGGCGACATTCTTTCATTGGTCCGCCAGAAGCTGGCGAAAACGCTAGAACTCCACTTATATCATTTTGGCGTTGGTTAGCTAGTCTTATCACTAATGATGCACTATAACTGCTTCCCCACAGTATTATATTTCCTGAGAATCCAGATTCAATGATAAAATTAAGTGCTGCTTCTAAATCAAGAGACGCATCACAATAGCTATAATTATTTAGTGAAAATTTTGCTATGGTTCTATTATAACCTCCATAAAGTTGTCCTCCTTGTCTTTGGTCAACAGCTAAAACATTATAGCCTTCATTAATCAATTCTGGAATTATAGGGTAATATTCTCCTCTGGCGTTAGAACCACTTTGATGAAAAAGTAATATCGTGGATTTCTTTTTATTTATTTCATATAAGTCTCCAAACACAGTAATACTATCCGAAGTGATAAAGCTAATTTCTTGCAAATGTTTATTTTCAGCCTGCTTGTTATTCTCAGTAGCTTTATTGCAGGAAGTAAAAATAATTAATAGTCCAATAATAATTTGCTGTAGATATTTCATTAATATTAGTTTTAATTATAATTAATAATAGGTTAAAGATTAATTTAAAATAATTAAACCATAACTTAAACTAATTAGTGGTTTTTCTTTATAAAACCATTCTAAAAAAGAATGACTTATATTAAAAGAGAGTTTTTTCAAACTAAATTAAAACTGATATCGTAATCCTAAAGCAACATCAAATTCTAAGTCATCATTAGTATTTCCAAAACCAATTTCTGGTCTAAAATCCAACGAAATTAATAAAGGGATATCAAAATCGTACTCAATGCCAATATCACCAGCAGCAAATAAAGCCGTTTCACTGTCATCAGCTCCCGGAGGTGCATCATCTATACTAAAAGAGGCTAGTCCACCACCAACACCAGCATACCAATTAAAATTGCCATCCAATTGCCAAACCCATTGATATAAACCAACAACACGAATAGCACTAAAATTATTGCTATCTCTCCAACCTAATCCAAATTCTAATCTGTTATTATCACTTATACTAGTTTGGTACGATACTTCAGCACCAAAACCATCGCTATCTCCTAAACGTAAGCCTATTGCATTATCAGCAATATGTTGAGCATTCATTGTAAATATAAAACCTATTACAGCTATTGATAATAAAAATAATTTTTTCATAAATTCAAGTTTTTACTATTTATAATTTGACACAATATTAAGAAAAAGTCACATTAAAATACTATCTAGTAGCTTATTCTCGATTAAATTAACGCAATTTCATTGTTATTATTGGCAAACTCTTATTAAAACATAAAAATTCAGTATTTACAGTAGTATTAATGCTTTTCGATTTTTGTTTCTGTAATAATAAATTTACATTAGCATAAATTATTTGTAAATGGCTGGAAATTCTTTTGGAAAGATATTTAAACTTACAACCTTTGGTGAATCACACGGCAAAGCAATTGGTGGTATTATTGATGGTTGTCCTGCAGGACTAAAGCTAGATTTTGATGCTATACAAAATGAATTAAACAGAAGAAAACCAGGCCAATCAGAAATTGTCACACAACGTAAAGAACCTGATACTGTCAACTTTTTATCTGGAATTTTTGAAGGGCAAACTACAGGAACTCCAATTGGTTTTATTATCGAAAATGCTAACCAAAAATCTAAAGATTACTCACATATAAAAGATGCATATCGTCCTAGCCATGCCGATTATACTTACGATAAAAAATATGGTGTTCGTGATTATAGAGGAGGAGGTCGCAGTTCGGCTAGAGAGACTGCTTGTAGAGTAGTCGCAGGAGCAGTTGCAAAACAACTTTTAAAAGACATTAAAATTAGTGCATTTACATCGTCTGTTGGAGATATTTATACTAACAAACCATATCAAGATTTAGATTTCTCTAAAACTGAAACTAATGTTGTACGTTGTCCAGATGAATCAACTGCAGAAAAAATGATTTCTAAAATAAAAGAAATTAAAAAACAAGGAGATACTATTGGTGGCACTGTAACTTGTGTACTTCAAAATGTGCCTTCTGGTTTAGGAGAACCTATTTTTGATAGATTACATGCCGAACTTGGCAAAGCTATGCTATCTATTAACGCAGTAAAAGGCTTTGAATATGGTAGCGGATTTTGCGGTATTACCATGAAAGGTAGTGAGCATAACGATTTGTTTAACGTAGATGGTTCAACAAAAACGAATCTTTCAGGAGGTATTCAAGGAGGAATAAGTAATGGTATGGATATTTATTTTCGTGTAGCTTTTAAGCCAGTTGCAACGATTATGCAAAAACAAAAGACTTTAGATAAAAGTGGAAATATCATAGAGATGCAAGGCAAAGGCCGTCATGACCCATGTGTTGTGCCTAGGGCTGTACCAATTGTAGAAGCTATGGCAGCTTTAGTAATTGCAGATTATTGGCTATTAAATAAAACAACTAAATTATAATATGAAAAAACTAGAATTACATTGGAAAATATTAATTGGGATGTTACTCGGATTAATATTCGGTTTCATTATGCTACAAGTTGATGGTGGTAAAGAATTTTCATCTGATTGGATAAAGCCAATAGGAACAATATTTGTAAAACTATTAAAACTTATTGCGATACCATTAATTCTAGCTTCATTAATAAAAGGAATATCTGATCTTAAAGATATTTCTAA